>RCND010000012.1_pt1 | contig 89989 bp, 71 predicted proteins | sample 2041351 | NCBI WGS metagenome assembly RCND01 (sample SAMN09708230, study PRJNA481090) | Marine sediment metagenome, whole genome shotgun sequencing project. | biome: marine sediment; feature: ocean; material: sediment; isolation source: Sewage treatment plant 12B marine sediment (STP12B) ... | reverse complement strand
TTTTTTTAATAAAGAACATGATCATAATTCGCCGGAAGCGATTTTCGGATCTTTTCGAAATTGCCTTCTGCATCAAAAAGAACTTCAAACTGTTCGTAGCCCTTGTTTTTCTTGCCTGAGACGATCAGTTTATATTTTAGACTTGGTAATATTAGGTTTTGAAAGGCATTCTTGACGGTAGTTTCGACACTATTGTCACCAATGGGATATTGCTGGTGTATTTTCTGAATTCGGTATTTGATAAATTCATTTTGTAAATATTTGTTTGCTGCTTTATAGGCGTCATTAGGAATGTCTATTGGTTTTATTAATATCTCGATGTCTTCCAAAGTACCGTCTTCGTTGAACTCTACACTATATTTTAAGCGATTTTTCTTGAATTTGGCCTCATAACTGACTTTAGTACTATCCGTCTCTTTGTAAAAACGGATATTTCGAGCATCTTCCAATTTGTCTTCAATATAGCCCAATGCTTTATCAGGAAACTGGGATTTTTTGATGCGGTATTCTCGTTCGTATTTGTTCTGGGCCGAAGCTAGAATACCGAATATCAGAAATATAAGCGATAAAATTCTCGATAAATACATTTTTCGAAGTAACTTTTTGGTTTTATCTATTAACTACTTCAAGATACCTCATTATAGCGAAAACAACCAATTTCGTGGTCGTTGACCATACCAGTGGCCTGCATGTGGGCGTAAACGACGGTGCTTCCGACAAATTTAAAGCCCCTTTTTTTCAGGTCTTTGCTTAAAGTGTCTGAAAGGGGGGTATTGGCCGGTGCGTTGCGATAATCTTTAAAACTGCTTTTAATGGGCCTTTCGTCTACAAAACCCCAGATGTAACTGCTGAAGCTGCCAAATTCTTTTTGCACTTCCATAAACGCTTGTGCATTGGTAACGGTGGCGTTTACCTTTAATTTATTTCTAATGATGCCGGAATCTTGTAGTAGGGCATCCTTTTTGGTCTGATCGTACTTGGCTATTTTTTTATAGTCGAAATCGTCCATCGCCTTTCTGAAATTTTCACGCTTACGTAGAATGGTAATCCAACTCAAACCGGCCTGAAAGGTTTCTAAAATCAAGAATTCGAATAGTGTGGCATCATCTTTAACAGGTACACCCCATTCTTTGTCGTGGTAGGCTTCGTAGAGTTCATCACCTTTGCACCAGCCGCATCTGTGTTTTTCCATAGCATAAAATTAACCATAAAATTGATACTGAAACGCTAAAAGGATTGAACGATATAGAGATAGATCGGCATGCCCAATGTGATATTGAACGGAAAGGTAATGGCCAACGCCATTGGTAGATATAGACTAGGATTAGCTTTCGGAGCGGCTAAGCGCATCGCTGCAGGAACAGCTATGTAAGACGCACTTGCCGCCAAGATGGCAAACAAAAAACGGTTGCCCTCGCTCTCGGTGAATGCCGAACTGATGATTGCAACCACAGAGCCGTTAATCAGCGGTATGATAATCGCGAAGAAAAATGCGAACCAACCTTTTTTCAAAAAATCGTTTAGTTTCTTGCCGCTCGTAATACCCATATCTAAAAGAAATACAGCCAAAAAGCCCTTAAAAATATCGGTTGTAAAAGGTTCTATACCCCTAGCTTGTTGGTCGCTTGCCAAAAAACCGATGATCAAACTTCCCATTATCAGTAATACACTGCCGTTGGTCAGCGAATGTTTTAATACGCTTTTTAAGTTTATAGATGATTTTTTGTCTTTCTGAAAGTACGACATCAACAATACGCCGATAATAATTGAAGGTGCCTCCATTAAGGCCATTACCGCGACCATATGCCCTCCGAACGGCATGTTCTCGATTTCAAGAAAAGAGACTGCCGTAACGAAGGTAACGGCGCTAACCGAACCGTAAGTAGCGGCGATGGCCCCTGAATTGGCCACGCTGAATTTTCTGCGTAGGATAAAGTAGGTATAAATGGGGACGAAAAGGGCAAGTAATACTCCGAATACCAAAGACCACAGAATCTCCATGTCAAAATCGCTGTGCGAAAGCTCAAGCCCTCCTTTAAAACCGATGGAGAACATAAGATAAAGGGAAATGAATTTCGAAGAATTTGGGGGTATTTCTAAGTCGCTTTTTAGCTGAACAGCAATAATACCAAGAAAGAAAAAAAGTAGGGCAGGGTTGGTAAGGTTATCCAATAAAAGGTGTAAATCCATTAAAAAAAGAGGGTTTGGTTAGTCTGGTGTGAGCGGGAAGGTTTTTGGTAAAAGTTGTTCGGCTTTTTAGTGGTACGTCGTATGCCCATAAAAAAAGGGGAACAGCTTAGTGCTGTTCCCCCATAACTCGTACAAGTAAAATGAGAGCTAAAATACCTGTAGCGGGTAATAGTTCGTCTAAGAAATTACTGCCAAAGTACATGGACAGGCAAAGAAAAATAAAAAAAAATGTTATTCCGAAATGCTGAATAATTTTTGTTCTTGTTAACGTGATTTGACTTTTTTTTGTTGGCATTGTCGTTTTTGGGTCCAATTAATCTTTATTTTTTTAAACTAGTTTTCGGCTACAGTAATTTCTAGCGTGCCTTTGATTTGAAGTTTTAGGCCCAACTCCCTCATTTTCCCAATAAATTCTTTTGCAACAATTTTTTCGTTTTCGAGTTCCTCTATTCGACCATTGTCATACGAGGTGGATTCGTTGCAATTGCCTTCGAGTAAGGATAGTCGCTTTAGTTTATGAAAGTTTATTTTTTCGTTTAGAAGTGAGTTGATTACATGTGCGGCCTCAGATGCCGTAAATTTTCCGTCTACCAATCGAATGGCTTGTTTTGTCTGTTTCACTGTTTCGAGTTCTTGAAGTTGCATTACGTTGTTTTTTATTGTTGCTATTTATTTCTAAAGGTTCTCCATTTAATTCACCTCATTTTCTTGTACAAAACTCTAAAATAAATTTCATTAATTTTTATTTATATTTTTTATTTCTTACATAAAAAATATTTATGCTAAAGTTAGTTGTTTAGTCTATTGGCCTTAAAAAGATATTCTAATTTAGGCTTCTTTCGATTGCCTCATTTTCTTAAGATTTATTTTTATAGCACCCTCTATTTGAAATTCATATCCTTCGTTCCGTGCTTTTAAGATTAAATCTTTTACCATGGCCCTAGCATGTTTTAGCTCTTCTATCCGTTCTTCAGAGGGTATCGTATTTGGGCTGTAACTTTCTTCAGTGCTCAGCATTTGAACAGTATGGAATTTAATTTTGTAGGCAAGCAGCGATAACAATACGTCAGCTGCCTCTATTGGGGAGAACGTTCCTTTGACCAACTGTACATTGTGCTGTGTTGCTGTATAATCACTTAATGCCATGGCGAATTATAATTGACTTTTTTCCAAAATTTTAGATAAAAACACACATGATAAGACCAACATATAGACTATCGGTTGGCTAATTTCGAACATGTCATTAACGGATAAGGCCAATATGCCAAGAGCAGCTGTCAATAATGTAATACTCATGATGAGCTGTAGTTTTGATGGTATCATTTTGTTATCCTTTAGGGTTTTGCGACTAGTCGGGATATGTCGTTTTTAAAACTATGGTATTCAGTTTTGAATGGTTTCATGCGTTTCCGGATCAACATTTGGAAAATTTAGAGCTTGACGCGGGCACCAAAGCCTTCGGGAATTGAATGGACAGGGGTCAACATTTTGTTTTCATAGGGCACTGTTTTCAACCAACTTGTAAACGAACGTTCTATGGGGAAGTTTGAATCGTTTGTAGTTAATAAAGTGTTCAATCGTTCTTGGGGTTTAAGAGTGGGATTGGTGTAGTGATATGAACCCACTAACGAAAGCGAGTTTAAATGCTTCGGAATATGGTTTACCAGAGATTCTTTTTTCAATACTTCTTCTTTATAAAATACTTCGACCTTCACAGAGACATCTACCATAGCTTCCATGGCTTCCCACTCGGATATATTTTGGGACTCTAGGTCAATCGAAAGTTGTACGTTTAAAAATTCTCCCGGAGGAAGTTGATTTGGCTGTGCGAATATTATCATCGGAAAAAGTAGTAAGGATAGTAAGGTTTTCATAACATTTAATTTTTTGTGGATGTCTTTTCGTTTTTATAAATTTACAACCTATATTGCATAAATTATTATATATATTTATTATAGAAAGCATTAATATATTTTATGAACTATACATTGCATCAATTACAAATATTTTTGAAGGTATCTCAGAATCAAAGTATTACAAAAGCTTCGGAAGAATTGCATCTAACGCAGCCAGCAGTATCCATTCAATTACGGAATTTTCAAGACCAGTTTTCGATTCCACTTACCGAAGTTGTGGGTAGAAAGCTTTTTATTACTGATTTTGGTAAGGAAATCGCAGAGGCGGCAGAGAAGGTTTTAAACGAGGTTCACGCAATCAATTACAAAACGTTATCGTATCAAGGAGAGCTTTCGGGGCGATTGAAGATATCCGTCGTTTCCACAGGAAAATATGTAATGCCCTATTTTTTATCAGATTTCATGAAACTTCATAAAGGGGTAGATTTGATAATGGATGTAACCAATAAAACAAGTGTTGTCGAGACCCTTGAACGAAACGAAGTCGATTTTGCAATGGTATCTGTTCTACCCAAAAAACTAAAGGTAGATAGTGTAGCGCTGATGGCGAATAAGCTCTACTTCGTAGGAAGTGCAGAAACTGAATTCGAGAAGCTACCATCAAAAAAGACGCTGTTCGAAGAATTACCTTTAATTTACAGAGAACAGGGTTCGGCGACTAGAAATGCAATGGAAAATTTTATATCAAAAAATAAACTCCCGGTTAGAAAAAAAATTGAATTGACCTCTAACGAGGCGGTAAAGCAAGCCGTGATATCAGGGCTAGGTTATTCGATTATGCCCCTTATAGGTATCAAGAATGAGCTGAAGAATAACGATTTGCAAATTATACCGGTAAAGGGCTTGCCTATAAGTACGACATGGAATTTGATATGGTTGAAAGCAAAAAAACTATCACCAGCTGCATCTGCTTATCTAGAATTTATAAATGCGGAAAAAAGCGATATAATAAATAAGAAGTTTGATTGGATTAATAATTTTTAACTTCGATTACTTAATAGATAGAAGATCGCTATTTATTGTACTATATAAGATAGTCCTGTTTTTTCTAAAATAGCTATTGCCATATTTTACTTACTATGTATTGTAGTAGCATTAAATGCAAAACCCTTCCTCAAAATGAGGAAGGGTTTATTTAACCTTATATTTTTAAAGAAAATTAACGACACCGGTATCCATGTCATAAACGGCCCCTTTAATATCTATTTCACCATTTTCCATCATTTTATTTAAGATTTGGCTTTCTTTCATGATTTTTTCAATAGTAATAAGAACGTTGTTTTCACTTACCTCATGAACCAATAATCTATTTTGGGAGCTTCTAGGGCCTTTTGCAACCGTAGACCTTTTTATGGCAGGTTTGATATTTTTGAGCATTCCTGTTATATGTCCCATTTCGGCTCCGTCGATTGCGGCATGAATGGCCCCACAATTTTCATGGCCTAAGACCAATATAAGCTTTGCACCTGCCACCTTGGTAGCAAATTCCATACTGCCAAGAATATCGTCGTTAACAAAGTTTCCGGCGACCCTGGCCACGAAGATGTCACCTATGCCCTTATCGAACACATCCTCAACCGGAACGCGACTATCTACACAGGATAATACGATAGCCTTTGGAAACTGTGCAGTGGCACTTTCTCTGATTTGAATGGAATGATCACGTGCTGTGAGATTACTTCGCACAAACCTTTCGTTTCCGGCTTTCAAGATATCAATCACTTGTTGCGGTGACAAGGCTGCTTGTTCTTCTTCTGTCAATACGGTCTCAACGCGTATTTGGCTCTTATTTATTTGAACTGTTTCAGATTCATTTTGCTGAGCATTTATTGCTGTTGAAAGGGTCAGCAAACCTACTAGTGTCATGACTTTTTTTCTCATAATGATTGTTTTTAAAATATTCAACAAAAATAGACAACAAAGACACATACGAAACTAATACTCTTCACAATTAATAGTTAAACTTTCAGTACACAATAGTATTACTATTATTTTTGTGAAACTATTTCATATTACAATTATATAATAACACATTAAAAACATGATTATGAAAAGAGAGCGGATTGAGTTATTTCCAGAAATCGAAAGTTTTAAGGTGACGCCCAATGAGAAGTATCCACTTCAGTTAAATGAATTCTTGCCAGGAAACATGTATAGAATAGGTCAGCCATCTAAAGATAACTATCAGTACATAATGCCTTTTATTGTTCCAGATATATTGACTGCAAAAGAATTAGATGCTTTTAAGGCAATACACGGTCTGATAATTAGGGTGACTAGCATTCTTCGAATGGTAAACGGAAAAAGAGTTGCGGTTCTAAGACACTACCAAGACCAACTGTTTCTCGGTGAATTCGAGAAAATCTTCGCACATGTTGATATGAGTATTGCTAGTCGAGAGATCACTCATCTCGACCTTGAAACTAAACGGAATTTGGAATCACTACTGAACAGTAAAACTTAGATTATAGAAAGAATGAAAAAACAAATTTCTGAATTTTTCCAAATCGGCCTAGGTGTTTTACTAGCAAGTCTTGGACTAAAGGTATTTTTGCTTCCAAATAATTTTTTAGATGGGGGCGTTACCGGTATTGCGATTCTTTTAAGCGAACTCTATGACCTGAATATCTCTATCGTTCTTGTTGCGGTAAGTATTCCTTTTTTGATAATGTCATGGTTTACGCTCTCAAGGCGAATAACCATAAAATCTATTTTGGCCATCGTAGCGTTGGCCGTAATGGTACATTTTGAAAACTTCTCTTCCGTCACGGACGATAAACTTCTGATTGCTATCTTCGGGGGCCTTTTCTTGGGCGCAGGAATAGGTTTGACCATAAAAAATGGTGCAGTATTAGACGGTTCCGAAGTGCTTGGGATTTTTGTCAATAAGAATTTTGGCTTTAGCATCGGTAAAGTAGTGCTTGGTTTCAATCTAGTTCTATTTGCCGTTACCGCTATCTCTATCTCATTCGAAACCGCCATGTATTCTACATTGACGTTTTTGGTGACGGCAAAAATTATCGATTTGACCATTGAAGGCTTTGAAGACTATGTAGGTCTAATGATCGTATCCGACAAATCGAAAGCAATCGAAAAAGGACTTATAAAAGTGATAAAGACTGGTACAACATTATATAAGGGTTCTAGGAGTTTCGGTAAAAGCGGTGCCAAGAACGAAAATGATTACATTCATACCGTAATAAATAGGATTGACATTCGTAGAACATACAATCTTATAGATACTATAGATAAAAATGCTTTCATTATTGAATTCGATGTTAACAATGTCAAGGGGGGAATACGCAAAGAATTATTCAAAAAAGAAAATATAAAAATGCTACTACCGGATTGGATTAATAAACCCTAAGCATTTTATGGCGGAAAGACTTACGTAGAAGTATGACATGGTATTTGATACAATAGCCTTAAAAAATTTGTCGCCTGTCTCACCTAACTATCTAGAGTTTATGAAGTTTAAAGAAGATTGAACAACCAAGATAGGCTTCGGCTTCATTCAGGTCTACCAACAGAATAGATTTAATGAACTAAACCTCCATAGTTTTTCGAAAAAGCTCTTCTGCTCTTTCTGGATCTATGTACACAATTGGTAGGCAATATAAACTTGGCATTTGTTGTGGGTATCTCGAAATGATAAGTTCATTGATTTTATTAAAGAGTAAAGACTTGGTCTTACCGATAATCAATGTCTGCACTTTACCGACAAGTTGCCCTGTTTCCTTATTTTTTTCATAAACTTTTTTCCTAGAAAGCATAGCATTAAATAGCAATTTTTTCTCTAGTAATACATCGATAATTTCAATTGCCTGTGCTCTTTGTTGAGTAATAATATGTACTAATATCATCTGTAGAAATTAATTTAAGTTGTGATTTAATTTAGATAAGCTACATGTTATCTTTTCCTTTTAGAGATTATATAGAATTAATGGGTATCCGTATCGGCATAAGCTCGATAAGTGCCGTTGAGGTAACCTTTGGAGCCATACGCACATTCGATTAAGAAAAGTATGAATGAGTCGCTGGCGTCCTTCATACCTTCATGAGAGCTATTTTCGACCAGATTACATTCGTGTTGCTCATAGTCTTGAGAAGAGTTTCTATCAGCTATTTTTTCATTCTTAAAATAGCATTCCACTATAAACCCTTCTTTTCTGGTGGTATCGCTGTCTTCGATAAGAGTTCTATGTTGCGAATGTATCATAGGCTTCGATTTTGGCTATCTTCTCGATAGTTTCAATATTTTTCGGGAAGTTCGTGTGTTTATTATCTTGTACTAACCATGAAAAAGTATTGTTATAATAACAGTATGTTTAAGGGTTCGTGGCAACTTTCAATCGGTCTTCTCTAGGTTCTATCTTTTCAAATATCCTTGTTAGTTTGAATTTCCGGATGGTTAAAGGGTATTACTTTTGCTCGTAAAGTCGTGAACAGTTCAAAAATTTTCCTACCGTCTTCTCTTCTTAAAACGATGTTTTGAATACCGTCAATACCTCTGTCCGAACTATCTACAATCAGCTTACTACCAAATATGTTGAAATAGTTGTTCATACCGTCCCAATCATTTAGTCCTCCCATAACTAACGTTAAATTATCAAGGGGAAACTTCACCATGCTGCCGTTCGGGCCATTATGGTATTCGATATTCTGATAGTTGTCGAACTTTAGCTGGAACAGATCTTGGGCATTAACAGAAAAACAAAAACTGGCAACTATTATATATAAGTATAGTTTTTCCATAATTTTTTTTATCTAATTTAGATAACTAATTTACTAAATAAAATGAAAATGGTAGTATTGCATCCGTTAAATAGATGTTAAACTATTAGGTATTAATAGTAATACTATTATATTTGCATTTCAAACATAAACAGCAAACCATGGAGCGCCTCTTGCAATCGGTCAAAATCGGAATCAACGAAAAGATTTACCTAAAAGATCCTGAATCATCAGATTTGGGAAAAAGAATCATTGAACACAGCATCTTAATGATAAATGAGATGGGTTTTGAGAGCTTTACCTTCAAAAAATTGGGCGCGAAAATTGGTTCAAATGAAAGTTCTATCTATCGTTATTTTGAAAATAAGCATAAACTATTACTTTATTTGACCTCATGGTATTGGGGCTGGTTGGAGTATCAATTGGTGTTTGCGACTAATGGTATTAGCAATCCATCGGAAAAATTGAACAAGACAATAGAGATAATGACCAGGGCTACAAAAGAAGATTCGGTTTTCTCTCATATCAATGAGGTTCTTTTGAATAAAATTGTTATCAACGAGTATTCTAAATCGTATCTTACGAAAGAAGTAGACACCGAAAACAAAGAAGGTTACTTTGTTATCTATAAAAGATTGGTAAATCGCATTAGTAAAATGATACAAGCGGTCGATTCGGATTATGCGTACCCATCAAGTCTAGCAAGTACAGTTTTGGAAGGATCGTTACATCAGCATTTTCTAAAATATCACTTTAGTTCGTTGACCGATTGCCATAATCAAGACGATCCTACAAATTATTTTCTTCAGTTGGTATTCTCATCACTTAATACATAAACGTAATGGCTAAAAATATTTTGACCGCTTGGCAGCGGCTTATGGGATTGCTGCGTCTAGATAAGAGGGATGTATTTCAGGTCTTTTACTACGCAATTTTTGCAGGCTTGGTGAATTTATCCTTGCCTTTGGGTATTCAGGCTATCATAAATTTGATACAGGGCGCCCAAGTAAGTACCTCTTGGATAGTTTTAGTGGTTTTGGTAACCCTAGGCGTTGCCTTTGTTGGCATTCTTCAGTTAATGCAGATACGTATTATTGAGAACGTACAGCAAAAAATCTTTACTAGGGCTTCCTTTGAATTTGCATATCGTTTCCCCAAAATTAAAATGAGCGAATTGAGGGATTATTATCCTCCGGAATTGGCAAACAGGTTTTTTGATATACTTAATGTGCAAAAAGGCTTGCCCAAACTTCTGATAGATTTTCCCGCGGCGCTGCTGCAGATTATATTCGGATTGCTATTGCTTTCGTTTTACCATCCCTTTTTTATAATTTATGGTATTTTATTGATTATTCTAATCTATGTCGTCTTCAAATTCACTGTTCAGAAGGGTCTAGAAACCAGTTTGGCAGAATCAAAGAACAAATATAAGGTCGCTCACTGGATTCAAGAGGTGGCCAGGTGTATAATTAGTTTTAAGCTTTCGGGTAAAACCTCTCATGCACTTGATAAGAGCGATGCGCTCGTGGAAAAGTACTTGATTTCAAGGGAAAGCCATTTCAGAATTCTCGTTATACAGTTCATTCAAATGATAGGCTTTAAAGTTTTAGTAACGGCGGGATTATTGATTATCGGGGGGCTTTTAGTACTGAATCAAGAAATGAATATTGGCCAGTTCGTGGCTGCCGAAATTATTATTCTATTGGTAATCGCTTCGGTTGAAAAGCTGATATTAGGGTTAGAGTCTTTCTATGATGTGCTGACTTCTCTTGAAAAATTAGGCCAGGTTGTAGACAAGGAGCTTGAACCGCAAGATGGCGAGAAACCGTTTGGGCCAGACGAAAACTTTACTGTTGAACTGAATAATGTCAGTTATCATATTCCAAATAACGAGAGAAAGATTATAGATGGCATCTCACTGACCATTACGCCCACCTGTAGAATACTTTTACAAGGTCCTAATGGATCGGGAAAAACAACACTACTTAGATTAATTGCCGGCATAGTAGAACCCACTCAGGGCGATATTTATATTAATAATGTATCGTTGAAAGGATTACATCTAAACTACTATCGTGCTCATTTGGGCCAATCATTGACCGAAGAATCTCCTTTTGAGGGTACTTTGTTAGATAACATCACTTTTGGTGATGCTTCTATACCACGGGATGAAGTGTATTGGGCATTGGAAAAAACGGGACTTTCACAATTTGTGAAGGGTCAGGAAAATGGACTAAAAACAGTTATATATCCTGAAGGCAAGCAAATTTCGTATACTATTGCAAAGAAAATCGTTTTGGCTAGAAGTATTGTTCGACGGCCAAAGATGCTCATTCTTAAAGACCCATTAGATCAATTCGATGAAAACGAGGCGACGAGGGTTATGGACTTTCTCACTGATCCGGCCAACTCTTGGTCTCTGGTCGTGGTAAGCCAGAATACAGCATGGGTGAAGCGCTGCAGTAGAGTTTTGACATTGGAAAAAGGAAAACTAACAAGCGAAAAGTAAAACGATGTTAAACATAGCAAGAAATAGTTTAAATAAAACTGTAAAACTGGAGGGCTATAAGTCAACAGATCGAGTTTTTCATCAACGTTACTACAAGCATTTTAATCGTTTTTTGAAAGGATTTGGAATCGTAATGATAATTTTATTATTTCTCCCTTGGACTCAAAACGTCACGGGTAACGGCTTCCTGACTACGTTGAAGCCAGACCAACGCCCGCAGACTATACAATCACCAATTCCAGGCAGAATTGAAAAATGGTATGTGCAAGAAGGTGATTATGTCAAGAAAGGCGATACTATCTTGTTTATCTCTGAGATTAAAAACGAATATTTTGATCCAAATTTAGTAGAGCGTACAGGTGATCAGATTAGGGCAAAAAGCGCATCGGTTACTTCTTACGAAGGCAAAGTAAAAGCATTGCGTAATCAGATGTCATCTTTGGTGAATGAGCGTAGTTTGAAATTAGAACAGGCAAGAAATAAACTTTTACAGGCAAATCTGAAAGTGCAGAGCGATAGTATAGATTTAGAGGCGGCCAAAACGAATATAAGAATTGCTGAAAGGCAATATGAACGAGTTGTTCAGTTAGAGTCAGAAGGCTTAAAAGCCATAACCGATTTAGAAGAAAAACGACTTAAACTGCAAGAAACCCAAGCGAAATTAATATCCCAAGAAAATAAGTTACTTGCTGCTAAGAATGAAGTTCTCAATTCACGAGTTGAAATCAATCGCGTTCAAAATGAGTATACGAACAAGCTTTCGAAGGCCGAGAGTGATATGTTTACGGCACAATCCAGTCAGTTTGACTCTGAGGCGCAAGTAACAAAATTAGAGAATGAGTTCACTAATTATTCGATGCGTAATGATATGTATTACATACGTGCCCCACAAAATGGCTTTATTAATAAGGCGATTCAAGGTGGTCTCGGTCAAACATTTAAAGAAGGTGAGTCACTTGTAGGCATAATGCCCGCTGATATTGACATGGCAGTTGAGACTTTTGTGGAGCCACTGGATTTGCCCTTAATACATTTAGGTGAAAAAGTACGTGTTCAATTCGACGGATGGCCCGTTATAGTATTTAGCGGTTGGCCTAATGTTTCCTATGGAACATATGGCGGGGTTGTTGTTGCTGTAGAGACCTTTATTAGTGACAATGGTAAATATAGAATATTATTGGCTCCCGATCCTGATGATCACTCTTGGCCAGTAGAGCTTCGTGCAGGCTCAGGTGCCAATACCATTGCACTACTGGAAGATGTTCCAATTTGGTATGAACTATGGCGGCAATTGAACGGTTTTCCACCCAATTATTATCAGCCCGAAGGTGCGCAGGGAAAACCAGTAAAAAAATAAAATGCGGAAGTACCTAACATACATGTTGATTTTGTTCACGTTTTCGGTTGCCGGTCAGATACAAGATTCTATTTTACTGAGATTTAACGAATACTTGGGCTATGTCAAAAAGTACCACCCAATTGCAAAGCAAGCTGAGCTGACCTTAGGAATTGGCCAAGCCAATTTAATGAAGGCCCGAGGTGGGTTTGACCCGAAAATTGAAGTGGACTATGAACGAAAGGAGTTCAAAGGCAGTGAGTATTGGAATCGTCTTAACGCTGCTTTCAAAATACCTACTTGGTATGGTATTGAGTTGAAAGGGGCTTTCGAGCAGAACGATGGTGACTTTTTGAACGTAGATGAATCGTTGCCCTCCGAGGGTTTGTATAGTGCTGGTGTTTCGATGAGTCTGGGCCAAGGCCTTTGGATCAATGATCGGATGGCCACTTTGAAACAAGCGAAATTATTCAGAGAGCAGACCATGGCAGACCGTGATTTGTTGGTCAACCAAATACTTTATGATGCGGCATTGGCTTATTTCGATTGGTTACAGGCATTTAATGAGGCTACCATCTTTAAAGATTTTTTGGTAAATGCAGATATTCGTTTTCGGGGAATCAAAAGTAGAGCGGAGGCAGGCGATATTGCCGCAATCGATACTGTTGAAGCTAAAATTGCGGTGCAGTCTAGGGCATTGGGTTTAGAACAGGCCAAAGTCAAACTGATGAAGCGTTCATTAGAACTATCTAATTTTCTATGGATGAACGATAATATTCCGGTGGAGTTGCAACCTAATGTGATTCCGGATGTTGATATAAGTGGTGAAATCGATACCACTTTGGAAATTCTTGGAAGACCATTAGATGATTTCACCATTGAAAACCATCCGAAGTTATTGTCCTTAGGATATAAAATTGATGGATTGCGGGTAGAGAAAAACTTGAAGGCGAATAAACTGTTACCAAAGATAGATTTGGAATATAACTTCTTGACGGAAACTCCCGAACTTATTAATTCTTTAAATTCCCAGGAGTATAAAGGAGGAATGACTTTAGAATTGCCGCTGTTTTTGCGTAAAGAACGAGGCGATTTAAAATTGGCCAAATTTAAGCTTCGAGATGCCGAGTTCGCTTTGGATAATGCCCAAATTGAATTGAGAAATAAAATTGTAGCCCTTTATCGCGAGCTGGAGTCCTTTGAAACCCAGAACGTACTCATTGATGATATTGTTCAAAATTACAACACCTTGTTGACAGCCGAAGAACGTAAGTTTAGTTTTGGCGAGAGTTCATTGTTTTTGATAAATGCAAGGGAAAGCAAGCTTATTGATTCTCAGTTAAAACAAATCGAGGTCCAGAACAAGTTTTATACGGCCAAGGCAAAACTGTTCAACAGCTTAGCAGTGAATCCCGAGAATTTGTAAGGTTTTTATAACTATGCCTACCAATGCTACCTAAGTTACCAAAGTATGTTATTCGCTTTGGTAATTTTGCATCTTAAATCAGAAATTATGCAAAGTACTATCATAAATGCCATAGAAAGAACAACTCAAGAGTTAATCCAAGAAAGCTTCCCCAAGGCGATGTCATATACTGTCTATCGTGAATTGGTCGCACAACTTGCCCAAGAAGGTAAATCGACCGGCCCAGAGCAGACCGATGCTTTAGCCAATTATACCCAATTGAACGACCGCCGTATGAAGCGTTGGGACAAAACCCTGAAGTTCGATGAACAAGTTACAGATTCAATTAAAAGTTTAGAAAGACCCATTACATGGTTGGTGCTAACCGAAAGTTGGTGTGGCGATGCCTCGCCCGCATTACCTGTGATACAGAAGATTACGGAACTCAACCCGAATATCAGTTTGAAAATTATTTTGCGCGATGCTAATGTCGAATTGATGAACCGTTTTCTCACCAATGGGTCCATGTCGATTCCGAAAGTGATCAGTGTCGATAATGAGTCTGAAGAGGTAGTTTCAGAATGGGGCCCAAGACCAGAACCTGCAGCCGAACTAGTTCGAGACCATAAGGCAAAATACGGCAAATTGCTCCCTGAAATTAAAGAGGAAATACAACAATGGTACAATAAGGATAAGGGCCAGACAATGCTTAAAGAACTATTAGCGCGCCTTCCCCTGAAATAGATAGGTTATAGTACCTTTTTGGAAAGCTTTTGAATCTGAACTGAACTTAGCTTTAAGTGCGTATGCGATGGCATTGTCTACTAAGCAACCGTTCGAAGTACCTGAACTTCTGGCGTTGTAGTCGGCTTCGATGACGTTTCCTGAGGAATCTACTTCTATATTTACAACAACTTTTCCACCTTCGATACATGTATAAATGGGTGGTGGAAGTCTGTAATTGTTGCGATTTACTAAGGAGTAGGAGACTGAGGTACGACGCTTCGCAAGATTATTTGTAAACTCCTTTTTCTGTGCATCTTTCTCACCCAGTTTTTGTTTCGCTTCCTCACGTTTCTTTTTGAGTTCTTTTACACGTCCGGCATATTCCGAATCGGAAAGCAGGTCGTCTGTATTCTCACTTTCCCCTGCCGCCTTCTCTTCCATCAATTCTTCAAGCGTCTTTAGAGGTTCAGGATTGCCATAACTGGGCTTGGCGGTTTCGTTGTAAGCCATGTGGCTTTTAATCGGGTCCGCTTTCTCGATTTCTCGTTCAAGCTCTTCCTTCTTTTCCAATAACGCTTCAATATCCTCTTCTGCAAGAACCATTTCGACAAGATACTCGTCTTCCACTGCTTCTCCTCCCAGGTGAATATTGTAAAGACACAATATCACGATGGACATCGAAAAGAGTGTTATTAAGAGCGATAATTGTTTACGGTTCAGGCTCATAGTGCTATAACCACAATTTCTAAAAATTATTTTAATTATTCGTTGAACGGAAATCAAAAGAATCGATTTTTAGGTATCTCCTATTTTTCCGAGTAGTTTTTCCCCAAATTCATTGGGGCCAAGGGCATTATTTACGTTGTAATCACCTATTTTGGTTCTTCGAAGTTCGGATAAATGTCCGCCACTTTGCAATGATACCCCCAAATCGTGTGCCAAACTACGTATATAGGTGCCCTTACTGCAAACAACCCGAAATCGAATTTCCGGAAGCTGCATTCCGGTAATTTCAAATTCGGAAATAGTAACCGTTCTTTTCTTGATTTCGACCTCCAAACCCTCTCGTGCGTATTCGTACAATCGTTTGCCATCCTTTTTTAAAGCGGAAAAAATAGGCGGACGCTGTTCGATATTGCCAACAAAACCCCTAACTGCCGTTTCAAGCATTTCTTTTGAAATATGGGCGACGGGAAATGTCTTATCGATTTGGGTTTCCAGGTCATATGAAGGCGTGGTGGCCCCAAGCGTAATGGTTCCTGTATATTCTTTTGGCTGCCCCTGAAGTTCGTTGATTTTCTTCGTGAACTTTCCGGTGCAAATTAAAAGTAATCCAGTGGCCAATGGGTCTAACGTTCCCGCATGTCCTATTTTGATCTTCTTCAGCTCGAATTTCCTGCGGATTGCCCATTTCAATTTATTCACAGCCTGAAAAGACGACCAACCGAGGGGTTTGTCGATAAGTAGTAATTGTCCGTTTAGAAAATCTTCCTCGGTTCTCATAGTAATATCGATAAAAAATCTCGGCTATGGGGCTGCCCAGAACCCATAAGCGATGGCAATAAGGCCAACGATAAGACAGTAAATGGCAAAATAGGAGAGTTTACTTTTCTTGACCAATTGGATCATCCAGGTACATGCGGCGAGACCTGCAATAAATGCTGCGATAAATCCGGCACCTATGGCCATATTGTTCTCTCCACTAAAATTCAGCTCTCCGCTCATCAGGTCTTTCGTGATTTTTCCGAAGATCAACGGAACGACCATTAAGAACGAAAACCGGGCCGCTTTGGTCTTGTCAACACCTAAAAGCACCGAAGTTGATATGGTTGCGCCACTTCTAGAAATACCGGGGAGCATGGCAATGGCCTGTGAAACACCGACGATAAAAGCATTACGGAAGCTCACTTTTTTATCGGTGTCCTTGGCCTTATCAGCAAAATATAGCAGCACGGCCGTAATCAATAACATAAACCCAACAAAGCGAATATTGCCTCCGAAAAAAGCTTCTAGCTGCTCTTCAAAAAACAATCCTACGAAGACTGCAGGCAGCATTGATATGATAATTTTTAGGGAGAATTGCGTTTCTTCGTTCCATTTGAAGCTAAAAAGGCCTCGAAAGATTTCCCAGACATCCTTCCGAAAAACAACGAGTGTGCTCAATGCAGTAGCGAAATGTAAAATCACCGTAAATAAAAGGCTTTCTTCGGGGACGGAATTATCTCCTAAAATAGCCTTGCCCAATTCTAAATGTCCACTTGATGATACGGGTAGAAATTCGGTCAATCCTTGAATGATACCGAGAATGATGGCGTCTAAAATATCCAAACCTATTCTTTCTTCTTATGCGGATTCAACAAAATGGCATATATCTCGATGCCCAGACCAATAAGTACTAGGGTTGGAGCTAAACGTATTCTGCGAAAATTGAAGATATCTTCGTTGAACACATTGGGGTCATCACTACCGCCACCGCTCATAAGAATAAAGCCCAAGATGATAAAGGCAAGCCCAATAAACATGAATAGGTAATTCTTCTTCTGAAAAATAAATTCTTGCTGTGGTAGTTGGTTCGTTGGTTTCTGGTATTTTTTGCCCATACTGCAAATTTAACGAAGTTAAACGGAAAAAAGTTTATCAGTTAAGAAGTTTATAGCTTCAGGATTTCGAAGGAAATGGGTGTGACTTTTTTGGAATTTGGAATTTGTTTTTATAATTTTTTATACCGTCTAATGTCTAGGTTCAATAATACAATTCATCCGTTCGCAAATTCAAAAATCGTTGTGTAGCGAAGAACGTGCTGACGAGCGATATTAGAATGCCCAAAATAAAAATAGCGCCAAAAATAACGACTAGTACATCGACATCATCGAAAAGTTGTAGTTCCGGAAAATTCTTGTCCAAATAAAATAAGGCTCCTGCCAGAGCTGTCATCGCCAGAACCGCCCCGAGCATGCCCAGTTTTATGTTCGTCCAAATAAACGGCCTGCGTATGAAGGTTTTTGTAGCACCCACCATTTGCATCGTTTTTATAATAAAGCGTTTGGAATAGATCGAAAGGCGAATCGAGCTATTGATCAACAGAAACGCTATGAAGGTAAAGATGCCGCTGGCCACCAAGATCCAGAAACTTATTTTTTTTACGTTTTCGCTCAAGAGGCCAACGAGTGGTTTATCGTAACTGACTTCTTCGATATAGGCCTTTTCCGAGAGTCCGTCTGCAATTTCTTCGATTTGTTCGGGGGTTACAAAATCGGCCTTGAGCTGTACATCAATAGAATTTTTTAGCGGGTTATAGCCTAGAAAATCCTGAAAATCTTCACCGATTTCTTCGCTATGCTGTTCTGCTGCTTCCTCTTTCGAAACATAGGTGGCGGTTTTAGTGTGTTCTGCCTGTAAAAGGCTCTGTTGAAGTTGGTCGATTTCCGACTGTTTGGCATCGTCCTTTAGAAAAATTGAGATGGTAATCTGCTCTTTAAAATGGTCGGCCATCTTCTTGGTGTTGAGTATCAAAAGGCCTAGAATACCCAACAAAAAAAGTACAAGCCCGATGCTCAATACTACCGAAAAGTAGGAGGATATTAGTTTTTGTTTTTGGTACTGTTCGAAAGATTTGCCCATAAGACGAAATGAGGTGATAAAGTTAGGAAAGTAATTTAAATAAGTGCTGCATCTATGTTAATCAATAAAATACTACCGCTTTAGAGTAAAATGACCGCTAAACTTTACGTTATCTACGATGATAAGATACCAATAATCGGAAGATGGCACCGAACGGTTGTCAACGGTGCCATCCCATTCAAAAGACTTGTTGTTTGTGCTTGCTAATAGTGTTCCAAAGCGATCAAAAATACTAATATTTACAGCCTTAAAGAGCTCAAGGCCTTGTAATACAAAGGTATCGTTGGCACCATCTCCGTTTGGGGTAAAAAATTTAGGGATTACAAAATGATGAAATTCCTGCTGAACTGGGGCGCAGGCATTCGTGGCACGAACGTGAATTGTATATAACCCTCCTTGTATGTTTTCAAAAATTGGGCTCTTTTGAAAAGAACCATTGTCCAACGCGTATTCAAATTCACCGGAGGGGTCGGTGGTGACCACAATATTTTCGGAATCTGAAATGACCCTACTTATTTCGGGCAGATCGATTTGTTCCAATACGATGGTCTTGAGAGCGGAACAGCCGTTGGTATTGGTCAAGGTCACTGTATAGGTTCCCTGTGAGACAACACTAATTGTTTCCGTTGTTTCACCAGTATTCCAGACATAGTTTAGGCCATCGTTACCGGCCGATAAAATAGTAGTTTCATCTTCGCAAAATTGTTGGTTCTCGTCGAACGTAACCGGAATTTCATATTGGGTATACATTATGGGTGTCCGGTTCGAAGAAGTGCATTCTGCACGACGGGAGACGGCTTCGGCATAATACGTGCCGGGATTTTCGGGAGAGAACGAACTGCTGTCTTCCAGAAGTAAGTTGCCATCAACCTCGGCATCGTACCAGTTTACCTTATGTTCACTAGGAACGGAAACCGTCAGAGATGGAATTTCATTCGCGCAAAGTGTTACATCTTCATTTTTAGTGGGTGGCATGGGTGTAGGAAGGAATAGCACTTCAAAGACTTCGGAAAGTACATTGCAAAGTGAATTAGATACATTGATAGGGTCTTCGGCCACTTTGACACGGTACGAAGTAGAAGAAGTTAATAAGGGGGTAGTATATGTTGCCGAGGTTTCACTCAGAATATCGGTCCAGTTGAGGCCATTCACACTTTGCTGCCATTGATAGGCATGTTCGGTAAATATCGAAAAATCGGGAGTAGCGGTCAGCGTGGTGCTGATTGGTCCATTATTTTCGCAGTGTGAGATAGAAGTTTTGTTCTCACTATCGGTAATCGAAATAAAATCACCGCACGTTTTGAATACGATATCGTCGATGCCAAGATCGTTTCCGCATCCTCCGTTGCCATTGTTTATCATCTTTAAAATCACCGAAGTTTGGTTTGGGAATGTTTTGAATACCAGTCCAAAGCTTTTCCAAATCGGCGTGGCGGTTCCGAACAATTGCCCGGTATCGCCCGAGGCCAGTAGTTCGGTATCGGTATCGTCCCATATTTGAAATTTCACGTTGATCGGTATTATGTTTTCTGCACAAGCACTTGTTGTCATCGCCATATTTAACAACCAGGCGGAGAACTCGTACGAGGTATTCTCACATAGGCCGGTAATCTCCCTTCTATAAAAGCGATCTGCTTCATGACTGGCGTTGACAATTAGCATTTTACCGTTACTATCATTCGGGGTGTGGTCTTGTGTACTGTGCCAATCAAAATAATTCGTTGTGCTTGAAATGGTGTAGCTACCGTCCGAAGGGGTGCCTGTTGTAAAGTTGTACGTTGTCGTTCCGGCAGCCAGAGCGGGCCCATCTGTAGTGCCTGAACCGAAGTTTTCTACAAAAATAGGATCTCCCGAATTTCCGGAACAGAATCCCAACTGTGCAGCCATTTCCTGAATCGAAAAAAGGAGTACAATACCCAGTACGATTTTTGTATTTCTAAAAGAGGTTCCCAAGCAAAAGAATTCGATTGGGCAAGGTAAGACTATATTTCCCCCTTTCCCATAATAAACTTATTTTTGCCCGACATAGAAAAGAAAGACAGCAGATGCAATACGATTTCAGGAAAATAGAGGAAAAATGGCAGCAGTACTGGGCGCAACACCAAACGTTTAGGGCGGAAAACCATTCAGAAAAGGAGAAATTCTATGTGTTGGATATGTTCCCTTATCCCTCCGGTGCCGGATTGCATGTAGGGCATCCGTTGGGCTATATCGCCAGTGATATCTATGCCCGTTACAAAAGGCATAAAGGGTTTAATGTTTTGCATCCGCAGGGCTATGATTCTTTTGGATTACCTGCTGAACAATATGCGATTCAGACGGGACAACACCCAGCGATTACCACGGAGGCAAATATAAAAACCTACAGGCGGCAGCTAGATCAACTAGGTTTTTCGTTTGATTGGAGCCGTGAAGTCCGTACTTCCGACCCGAAATATTACAAATGGACGCAGTGGATTTTTATTCAACTTTTTAATTCGTGGTACAATACGGATACGGATAGGGCAGAAGACATCGTACAATTGGTTTCCATTTTTGAGAAGGAAGGGAATAGTACTATCAAGGCTGTTTGTGATGAGGATATTCCAGAATTTTCTGCTTTGGAGTGGCAGCAGTATTCTTCAAAGGAAAGACAGCAAATTCTTTTGAAATATCGTCTGACCTATTTGGCGGAAAGCGAAGTCAACTGGGTTCCGGCCTTGGGAACGGTTTTAGCGAACGATGAAATCGTAAACGGCGTTTCCGAAAGGGGCGGTCACCCTGTTATTCGTAAAAAAATGACGCAATGGAGCATGCGTATCACCGCTTACGCCCAACGTTTATTAGATGGCTTAAATAAAATCGACTGGCCGCAGCCCTTAAAAGATTCACAAACCAACTGGATTGGTAGATCTCAGGGGGCATCTGTAACCTTCCATATGGCCACTGCGAGCGGCGCAGTCGAGAATAAACATGCTATAGAAGTCTTCACCACCCGCCCGGACACCATCTTCGGCGCAAGCTTTATGACCCTTGCCCCGGAACACGAATTGGTCGCAAAAATTACCACTCCCGAGCAAAAGGCGAAGGTCGATGCCTATATCGAAGCTACTGCGAAACGCTCGGAAAGAGACCGTATGGCCGATGTAAAAACGATTTCTGGTGCTTTTACGGGCGCCTATGCTGAGCACCCTTTTTCCAAAGCGCCTGTTCCGATTTGGATTGGTGATTATGTGTTGGCAGGCTATGGCACAGGGGCTGTGATGTCGGTTCCGTGCGGGGATCAGCGGGACTATGATTTTGCAAAACACTTTGGAATCGATATCTCCAATATTTTTGAAGGCGTCGATATCTCAGAGGAGGCTTTCGCCGATAAGGAAAAGACTATCATCGCCAATTCCGATTTCTTAGATGGACTGACCTACAAGGAAGCCACTAAAATAGCGATTGCCGAACTCGAAAAAATTGGCCAAGGTAAAGGTAAGATCAACTACCGTCTACGCGATGCCGTTTTTAGCCGACAGCGTTATTGGGGCGAACCTTTTCCGGTGTATTATGATGTGAATGGTATGCCACAGATGTTGGAAGAAAAATTTCTTCCTTTGGAATTGCCGGAAGTAGATAAGTATTTACCCACGGAAGCCGGAGACCCTCCTTTAGGCAATGCCAAAGAATGGTATTGGTTGCAGTATGGAAGTGAAGGAAAAGTAGTCTCAAAAGAAGAATTCGAAAATTCCTCCCCTTCGGGGAGGCTAGGAGGGGACTTAGAGCTCAACACCATGCCCGGCTGGGCCGGAAGTTCCCAGTACTTCAACCGCTATATGGATCCCCAAAATGAAGATGCTGTTTTCTCCCAAGAGGCCATCAACTATTGGCAAGATGTGGACTTGTACATCGGTGGTAGCGAACATGCTACAGGGCATTTATTGTACTCCCGATTTTGGCAAAAGTTTATGTTTGACAAGGGTTTGGTGCCCAAAGATGAGTTTGCCAAAAAGTTGATTAATCAGGGGATGATTACGGGGACGAGTGCTTTTGTTTATTTAGTTGAACCGATATTTTTTAATAGAGGAAAAGAAAATAATACAGTTGCAGAAGTCCCTTGGCACTTTAAAACGGTAATGTCATTTTCTTTAATTCATAATAAGAATCCGAAAGAGCTATATGACCAAATACAGTTTAATGATGAAAAGTTGGAGGAAGAATTTTTGGAAGAGTGCTCAAAACAGGGAATTGATTTGGTGAATAAGCTTAAGATAGGAGGTTTCTTTGCCGTGAAAAGACGAATTCCTATTCATTTATTGAAAGGTACAAGTGATGAATTAAATTTAGAGCTTTTTAAAGTTGAACAAGGATATAAAGATTTAGTAAAAGCAAAATATATTTTAGATGAAGGTAAGTATATAGTCTCCCGAGAGGTCGAAAAAATGTCCAAATCCAAATATAATGTTGTCAATCCTGATGATATTGTTTTAGATTATGGAGCAGACAGCTTACGCTTGTACGAAATGTTCCTTGGCCCCTTAGAGCAGTCTAAACCTTGGAATACGGCGGGAATTACAGGGGTACACAGTTTTTTAAAAAAATTATGGCGGCTTTACCACTCCGGTCCTAATGGTGGATTTGTCGCGAACGACTCCCCCCTTGAGGGCGACGCAGCGACCACTGTAGGCGAGGCGAGGCAGGTCGTGGGTATTGGTTCCGAGCCTTCAGCTGAAAACTTGAAGTCTTTACACAAAACCATTAAAAAAGTAGAAGAAGACATCGCGAACTTTAGTTTCAATACATCTGTCTCCACCTTTATGATCTGTATCAATGAACTGACCGCTCAAAAATGTAGCAGCCGGGCTATTTTAGAACCTTTGGCTATTTTGGTATCGTCATACGCGCCCCATATTGCCGAAGAGCTTTGGGAAAAACTTGGGCATACCGAATCGATTTCCGAAGCGCCCTTCCCAAAATTCGAGAAGAAATATTTGGTGGAGAGCAGTAAAGAATATCCGATTTCCTTTAACGGAAAAATGCGCTTTACGTTAGAACTTCCATTAGATATGGGCAAAGACGAAATCGAATCGACGGTAATGGCCCATGAAAAGACCCAACAGCAATTGCAGGGCAGAACGCCGAAGAAGGTCATCGTGGTGCCCGGTAAAATCGTGAACATCGTCGGCTGATCAAATTGCGAGGAGCTAAACGAATGGTACAATAAATCACGAAATGGATACGGAGACGCGGCAATCTTTTTTAGTACTTCTAAAAGTCCGAAGATTTCTATACTCAGTCCGTGCTGATAAACCGTTCAGAGACATTTTGGCAGAAATGATGGTTCTTATTGCCAATAGTTACAATGGCGGGGTTTTTGCTTTCCCAAAGGTAGATTTTCTAATGAAAAAGGAATCTTTAGTATCTTTAAATAAATTTTAAAAACAGAAAGGCTATGATGGGTTATTATATATTGATAGGGGCTATTGCTCTGGTAAGTTGGCTGGTAAGCAGAAAGCTTAAGAGCAAGTTCAAGTATTATTCAAAAGTGCACTTGCGTAATGGCATGAGCGGTGCTGAAATTGCGGAAAAAATGTTGGCCGACCATGGTATTCGCGATGTAAAAGTCGTTTCTGCGGCCGGGATGCTTACCGACCACTACAATCCAGCAAACAAGACGGTAAACCTTAGTGAAGGGGTCTATAATCAACGCAATGCCTCTGCGGCGGCAGTTGCGGCACATGAATGTGGCCATGCAGTGCAGCATGCCCAAGCGTATGAATGGTTGACCCTGCGCTCAAAATTGGTCCCCGTAGTAAGTGTTACATCAAGCATGTCTATGTGGGTCGTTTTTGGCGGACTCATGTTGGGCGCCGCTGCCGGTGTAGGTTTTGGTTACTGGGTCGCCGTAGCCGGATTGGTTATGATGGGGTTGGCAACCTTGTTCAGCTTTATAACACTACCGGTAGAATACGATGCAAGTAACCGTGCTTTGGTGTGGTTGAAAGCTAAAAATGTGGTGACTCCAGAAGAATACAAAGGTTCAGAAGATGCTTTAAAGTGGGCGGCCCGTACCTATCTGGTCGCAGCGATAGGTTCTTTGGCTACGCTTGTGTATTGGGGCCTTCAGGTTTTAGGAGGACGAGATTAAAAAATAGAAATCTAGATATCAGAAACCTGTCGCCGATTCTTTTGTGGGCAGGTTTTTGTTTTTTATATAATTATGTCCGAAGAAACTGAAGTACGACTCGCGACCATCGATGACCTTTCCGCTCTGGAGGAAGTCGGAGATCGACTGTTTGACTATTCGATTAAAAGGAATAGAGCAGAGGAGTTTTTAAACGACACAGGGCATCATTTGACTGTGGCATATAACAAGGGTAAAGTAATAGGGATGGCTTCGGGATTGCATCACGTGCACCCCGATAAAGACCCTGCACTCTTTATTGATGAAGTAGGTGTTTTGGAAGAGTTTCTGGGAAAAGGTTTAGGTAGAAAACTGGTTCACCATTTATGTGAATACGGAAAGGAATTGAGTTGTAATGTGGCATGGGTCATGACCGAAAACACCAATATAGCGGCCAGAATGGCGTATTCAAAAGCAGAAGGTGTTGAAGATAAGGGAAGTTTTGTATTGATGGAGTTCACCTAAGAGGCCTTTCTAAGAGAAGCTGAAGACAACATCTTTTTTTCGAATTAACCGCATCGGCGCTGAATTGTCAATTTTGGTAAGTTCGTAGGCCTCATAAACCGACTTTCCCCTAATGAGAAAACCGTAGAACCAGTCTTCCCATTCGATTGCTTCTTCGGTCATAATTGTCGTGTCGGAAGTTATCATCGTAGCAATATGGCTTACTTCAACAGCGAGCAGTAGCGCATCGCAGGTGGCCAAGACCACCAAAGAAGTGTTTGATTCGGTCAATAAATTTGAGAAACGTTTTGCGGAAATCTTATCTACAGCATTGGCACCGGTATCTGTATTCGAGTCGATCGTACTGAAAATTAAATCTCCATTCTCATGGTCTACGCCTAGAACGAGGTGAATAATGTCAAAGTCGTCGTCGTACAGAAGGTTGATCAGACTCTTTGAAGTAAGGTCGTTTTTGACCAAGACCGAACCAGGAAATTTACTCTCCAAAATGGCAACATCCAAATCGAAGCCGAACTGTGAATACTGTTTGCTAGCACCACAAAGTATTCTTGGATTTTTAATTTTATGTACAGCCCTCCTATTTTCAATGTAATTGGCCTCCAAAGTCCGCACCTCGGAAATAATTTCTGTATATTTTATTTCAGGGGTATTATCCTCTAACAGATTGGCAACACCATCAAAGAGTTTCAATAAATGTGCTATGTTGTTTATTTCGATTGCCTGAAACAAGTTCAGTGGAATCGGAAGGTCAATAAGTGTTAAACCAGAATGGCAAACCGGAATCACCGGAATTTCGCGTATCCAACCTGCACCTGCTTCGAAATTGATCCAAGGGCGACCTAACGATTCTGGACTTACCAAGACAATAAGTAGTTGGGTGCTTTTTAGTGAATCACTGACCTCATCAAGCCAATTTTCACCGGCCTTGATTGTGGATAGATCAGAAGACACAAAAATATCCAGTGCTTCGGGGAAACCCCCGAAGAGATATCTTTTTATTAGTTGAGCCATTTCGGACTCTTTTGAAGTATGACTAACGAATATTTCTAGTTTAGCCAATTGAATGTGGGTCTAAGAGATTGCTATAAAACAAGATAAGCTATTAATCGCGTAAGACAAAACTTAACTTCTTTGTTGAGTACAAAGAAATTATTCGTGTTAGATCGTAATCTGCCGATCGATCTGTTGTGCCAACGAGATAAAAGTTTCCGTTCGCGATATCCCTTCGATCTGCTGAATTTCCCTATTAAGTACCTGCATGAGGTGCTCATTGTCACGGCACAGCACCTTAATGAGAATTGACCAATTACCAGTAGTGTAATGGCATTCTAATACTTCAGGAATCTTTTCCAGTTGTTTTACCGCAACGGGGTTGCTCATGGCCTTATCAAGATAAATACCGATGTAAGCCATGGTGGTATAGCCCATTACTTTTGGGTTGATAATGAATTTTGAGCCTGCTAAAAGTCCCGATGCTTCCAGTTTTCTGAGACGCTGGTGAATGGCTGCTCCCGAAATCCCGATATTTCGTGCGATTTCAAGAATAGGCTTTCGGGCATCGCCCATTAAAAATCTTAGGATTTTTTTGTCGATACCGTCAATTTTCACTTTTTCGTTACGCGATTTCATGTTTTCTGTTTCGGATTGATGGTAAAAGTAGGAAATTACCATGAAATTGAATGCGCTCTAGGAGGTGTTCGTTCCCCAGCTAGGGTGAGGTAATTTTACAATCTTTTTCTGCCAATTTCAGCTTGCCACCGAATCTGGATTATACCCCAGATACGGTACTTCATATTCCTTAAAACTAATGCCATAGTCTTGCAGTTCGGATAGTATCGGTGTGTAAACCTCTTTTTGAATAGGAATTTGTACCCCAGGGGTTACAATTTTCTTGTTTAAGATCGCCAATGTGGCTATCGCAACGGGCAGCCCCACGGTTTTCGCCATAGCAGTATGGGTGCGATTTTCTCCCGTAACTACCATATTTGCATCTATTTGTAACTTTTTGCCGTTGAGTTCGTACCCGAATTTATGGTACATCACGATCATATCCTTATCGTTGTCATCAAGAGTCCAACTTTCTTCTAAAACCTGTTGTAGCATTTGGGCGGGCGTGGCATTTTTTAAGGAAATGACCTTTTGGGCATCGAAAAGGTTCAATTCCAAGAGTTTTTCCCACATAATATCGTCTTGATCGATTTTAAGGTAGTGCCGTAATTTTAGCTCAACGGAATCGGTAGGGGAATAGGGAAGGAACAGATTGGTAAATTCCCGGTACGACATCCCTTCAGAATCTTCAATGGTATAGCTATCATCGGTCAGGCCCAATTGCACGAACATATTCCAAGCTTTTGAAAAACCTACTCTGCGCATGGTACCGCGATATAGGGTGAGCGCGTCTTGAAGTCCATAGGCTTCCCGATAATTCAGCGAATCTCGGTTAGCGTAGCCTTCGAACCTTCCGTAACCTTCGATGTTAAAGAACTCGGTTCGCCGGAACAGTTTATGGTAAGGAATGTATTTATAGTTGCCTTCCTGTATAAATTTTGCAGCTCCGCCTTGGCCTGCCACTACTACGTTTCTAGGGTTCCATGTGAATTTGTAGTTCCAGAGATTGTTATCGCTTTCAGGCGCCACCAAACCACCTGTAAAAGATTCGAACAACAACATGTTGCCCCCTGCGTCGCGAATACGGTCAATAATCTGCATGGCACTCATATGGTCGATACCGGGATCAAGTCCAATTTCGTTCATGAAAACCAAGCCTTTGGCTTTGACAATTGAGTTTAGAGCCATTAATTCTTCGCTGACGTAGGATGCAGTAACCAAATGCTTATCAAAAGCAGCACAATCTTTGGCCACTTGTATATGCAAACTGGCAGGAAGCATTGAAACCACGATATCACAGCCTTGTACTAGTTTTCTGCGGGCTTCGTCATTGAAGATATCCAATTTTAGTACCGAGCACGCCTCGTGGTTTTTAATCGATTCCGCTATGGTCTCGGGATGTAGATCGCCAATAGTCAAATGTAGATGCTCCGATTGGGCCTTTTCCAGAAAATAATCGAGGAGGCAGGAAGTCGATTTTCCGGCTCCGACAACAAGAATTTTATGCGGCATTTAGTTTTGTACTTTTAAGGAAGCGCAGATGACTCCAGTAGTTAATAACAAATATTTCAAAACAGGCTCTAAGGTATCAATTGTTACATTTATAAAAAAATCAAAGGTTTAAGTTATGAACAAAACAATTTTCTTGACAGGAATTCTATTTGGGGCATTGGCTGTACTATTTGGTGCTTTCGGGGCGCACGGATTGGAAAAGTTAGTAGATGCCGATGCCATACAAACGTTTGAAACGGGCGTGAGATATCAAATGTACCATGCTCTTTTTTTGTTGGTATTGGGAAGCCTACAACAATTGCCCGAACAACGTAAAAAATCGATATTTTATTTAATTGTTGTGGGAATAGTGTTCTTTTCCTTCTCTATTTACGTTTTGGCTATCAATGCGCTAACTCATTTTGATTTCAAGGTCATCGGATTCTTGACGCCCATCGGGGGTACACTTCTTATTTTTGGATGGAGTCTGTTCGGATATCGGGTTTACAAACAATGCGACTAATAAATTATTATTTATAGGTATTAAAATATATTAATTTGATAATTTTGAAGCGTAAAAAGACACATTTAATGAATAATTCGGAAAAAGCAAAGAATTACATTTCCTTAAAATCATACGGAATTAACCATGAAAATCTAAATTATCAGCTATCTCCTTCTGAGTTGCATGCCATCACTTTGGAAAAGGGGATGGGTAAGGAAGCTTCATCGGGGGCTTTGGCGATACATACTGGAGAGTTTACCGGCCGATCGCCAAAAGATCGCTTTATCGTTAAGGACGCCGTTACCGAAGACAAGATTTGGTGGGGCGATATCAACATCCCTTTCCAGTCCGAAAAATTCGACGCGCTCTACGATAAGGTGATTGCCTATCTTAATGAGAAGGAGCTCTACGTTCGCGATTGTTATGCCTGTTCCGATCATAATTACCGAATGGATATACGCGTAGTCAACGAATACCCATGGTCAAATCATTTCGCGTACAATATGTTCATTCGACCTACAGAAGAAGAATTGAAAAACTTCGAACCGGAATGGACTGTTATCAACGCACCAGGGTTTATGGCAGATGCTGAAGTTGATGGCACACGTCAACACAACTTCGCGATTTTGAACTTTACCAAGAAAATTGCTCTGATAGGGGGTACGGGCTATACGGGCGAGATTAAAAAAGGTATATTCTCGGCGCTGAATTTTATCCTTCCTGTTGAGAAAAATACGATGCCCATGCACTGTTCGTCCAATGTGGGGGCAACTGGCGATACCGCTATATTTTTTGGGCTTTCCGGTACCGGAAAGACAACCCTGTCCACCGATTCATCCCGCAAATTGATCGGTGACGATGAACACGGTTGGAACAATGAAAACGCCGTTTTTAATTTTGAGGGAGGTTGCTATGCCAAGGTCATTAATTTATCCCAAGAAAATGAACCCGAAATCTATGGGGCCATCAAAAAAGGAGCGATTTTAGAGAATGTCATTATGGATGATAAAGGCAATGTAGATTTTGCCGATACTTCAATAACCCAGAATACGCGCGTAAGCTATCCTATCTACCACATTGAAAACGTACAAAGACCATCGATCGGAAAAAATCCGAAAAATATTTTCTTTTTGACGGCGGATGCTTTTGGGGTACTACCACCGATTTCGAAATTGACGCCTAGCCAAGCGGCCTACCACTTTATTTCGGGCTATACTGCGAAAGTAGCGGGTACTGAGGCGGGAGTGGTAGAACCTGTTCCTTCTTTTTCCGCGTGTTTCGGGGCACCTTTTATGCCCTTGCATCCTGCTAAATATGCCGAAATGCTGAGTAAAAAAATGAAAGATGCAAGGGTGAACGTCTGGTTGGTTAATACCGGATGGACCGGAGGCCCTTACGGCATTGGCACACGAATGAAACTCAAATACACACGAGCCATGATTAATGCCGTGTTAAATGGAGACTTGGGTCTTTATGACTATGATCATTATCACATTCATTCGGTTTTCGGTGTGGCCCAACCAAGGGAATGCCCTGGGGTGCCGACCAGCGTTTTGAGTCCCAGAACTACCTGGAACGATGATAAGGCCTATTACACGACAGCGTTCAAACTGACTAATGCGTTTCGGGAAAATTTCAAAAAATTCGAAGCCTATGCCAGTGAGGAAATACGTCGTGGCGGACCGCAGCGGTACGCTTTCTGATCCGTCATTGCGAGTTACTTCTTATTGAACGTAGTAATATACTTTTGAAGGGCCATGGTCATGGACGGTGTCTCCGGTGTAGGCGCTGTTATGTCAATTCGAAGTCCTGCGTTGGTTGCGGCATTTACGGTAGAATTGCCGAATACGGCAATACGGGTATCGTTTTGCTCGAAATCGGGAAAGTTCTGCAGCAACGACTCTATTCCAGAAGGGCTAAAGAAAACCAATATATCGTAGTAAACGTCCCTTAGGTCGGAAAGGTCACTAATGACGGTTTTATAAAATACACCTCTCTTCCAATTAATGTCTAAACCGTTCAGGATTTCAGGTATGGTTTCCTTTAGGGCATCGGAAGAAGGTAGGAGAAATTTTTCGCTCTTGTATTTTTTGAAAAGGGGTACCAATTCTTGAAAATTTCTTTTGCCTACGTAAATCTTACGTTTGCGATAGACTACATATTTCTGAAGATAGTAGGCAACTGCTTCCGACTGACAGAAGTATTTCATCGTGTCGGGCACTTTAAAACGCATTTCCTCTGCAATTCTAAAAAAATGGTCAACAGCATTTCGGCTGGTCAATATAATAGCAGTATAGTTTTTAAGGTCAATTTTTTGCTGACGTACATCTTTTGCATCAACCGCCTCGACATGAATGAACGGTCTGAAATCAACCTTAACTTTTTCCTTGTCAATAAGTCTTGAATAGGGCGAGTTCTCCATTTTCGGCTCTGGCTGTGAAACCAAAATCGTCTTTATTTTCATATAGTCCAATTATTGTTTGAGATAACTGCCGATAATAATAAACGGGGAAATTTCAAGAGCGCAAAGGTACAAAATAAAATAGAAAAAATAGTTGGTAATGAATTTTTGATGATTCCTCAACACGGTGACCCAACCGATTATATTAATCAAGAGAATTAGGAAAATTGCAACGAAAACTACAATTTTTGAGTCTTTCATGACATAGACCAAAACCATATTCACAACGAACATGATAAGGCCGCTGTAGTTCAGATATGATAATTTTTTAAAGATAAGCTCGCCGATTGCCTTTCCCGACCCGAATATAAAACCGTTACCCAATTGCAGGACCACTTTAAGAAAAATAAACAGTAAAATACAGCCCAATATTATGGGGAAAATAAAGAGATGCTCTTCTTCAGTGGTTGAGACTAGTATTTTTCTGGCCAGAAATACAAAAAGGGCAAAGTTGATAATTTGAAAAATGGTAAAGAAAATATGGAACCAATTTATCAGTTTTTCCTTTTTATTGTACATAAAAATGTACTTGTTGTTAAAAGGTAGAATTATGAAATTCAGAAAACGGCCGTAGAACATGCTTTTGGCAAGTACCAAGAATATAAGACTCGAAAGCAATATAATCGTTATCCAATCGGCGGTATCGGCGGTTCTTAAAATAGGCTCCATTACTTGAATTTGGTATTTTTTCCGTTAATTCCGAAACGCATTCCATTTTCTGAGATGCCAATTCTAAAATAACGTGGGTCTTTCATTTTTGTTGTTGGAAATTTAAAGGTAAAGGTTACCGTATCATTTGCCGGTAAGGCAGAAATCTTTGCGTCGACTGGTTTAGGTATAATCAACCGCTTGTCCTTTACAATCTTAAAATCGGTCATGTATGCGACATTGAATTTCAGTTTTTCGAGATCTATCGCTTCGTTATACGGATTATATAGCTTAAAAGTCTGTCTTTTTTCAAAATCTAAAGTGGCAGGACCATCAAAAAGGGTTCTCAGTTTTCTAAAAGACTCGAAGTCATCAATGCGCATGCCATAGTATTGGCTGCCATCGTCTTTCGTCATATTAAGGTCATCGTTCTTATAACGTCCTGAAACGTAAAAAATCCCTTTACGCTGTACCTGGGCCTCCGAATCATCAATAGAGTATTGATTACGTCGATACATGTCAGTATTGAACGAAAACGTAGGAACTCCCCCTGAGTAAAATGAATACATAGGCGCGTTGCGGTACGAATTTTCAAAAACTAGCGGAGTATCGCCGAGCCTTGAATGAATCTGTTCTACCCACTCTTTGTTGCCATGGGTCTCATAATAGATTGGTGATAATGGCTCATAGATCAGGCCTACTCTCAAGTAAAGAATGATTATAATATTCGCGATACCCGTGAGGTATATCCACTTCTTGACCGTGTCGTTTTGCATCATATAGCGATAGACAATAATGACCAAGGGAATGCAGATAATAATAGCCCATTGTGCCTGAATACGTCTGTTAAAGCTCGATAAGAAGAAGAAGATAATTACACCGTACGTCAGGTATAATAATGCCTTTGTGAATTTATCGGAAGCCTTGGTCTTATAAAGTGACCAGTAGATCCATGGAAACGTAAGGCCAAATATCGCCACGAGGTTTACAACGTAGGCCAGGGTATATTTCGTAAAGTTATAGGGGTCGTTCGGCCGGTCGAATAAGTGATAGTTTACCGTTACAAAATCGTTTTGGTACAACCATATGAGATGGGGTGTGTAGCAAAATAAGGCTACGATAACGGATAACCAGGCGTATTTGTTGGTCATCAGTTTTAAGTTCGAAAGCAATACAAAAAGTATGACCAATGCTGCGTGGTACTTACTATACATTAAGCCGGCCATGGTAATGCCCAATAAAATTCCCCAAACCCAAGATGGGCTTTCAACAAATCGTTTGTAGACGTAAAGGAAAAGGGCCGTAAAAAATAGTAAAGGAGTATCGGGCAGGGTAAAAAACCCGTAGGCGTTCAATAGGGTCATCGAGAAGGTAAGCACAAAGAAGTGTACGACATACTCTTTCTTTTTGGGGTTGCCGATGGTCGACCATAGCACAAAAAGCGTTGCGGTCGAAAGAATACAGCTCATAAAACGGACACCAAGTTCCCCATCAAAGAAAAATCCGCTCAATTTGACCAATAGCGCAACTAAAGGGGGATGGTCGAAGTAGCCCCAGCTCAGGTTCTTGGCATAATGCCAATAGTAGGCCTCATCGAAAATAAGTGGTGTAAAATATGATTGAAGCACGTTGATAACGAACACGATACCCAATAGCAGTAAGAAAATTCTAGGTAGTTTGGACTTCATTTTGGGTTCAGTATCTCAATTCAAGGCTTTGGCTTCGGTAGTAACAACGCCCAAAATTACGAATTATGATAAACCCAAATATTTAAAAATTTCACAATTCGACAGTTGTCATTCTCCAACAGGCTTTAAAATACTACTTTTGCCCCAAACTGAAACCATTCGATGTCAGACAGTCTGGTCATTATACCCACCTATAATGAAATCGAGAACATTGAGGCTATTATAAAAGCCGTCTTTGCGCTCAATAAAGATTTTCATGTACTCATTGTCGATGACAACTCGCCCGACGGAACTTCGGCGAAAGTAAGTGAGATGCAAAAGGATTTTCAAAATGAGTTGTTTTTGGAAACGCGAATGGAGAAAGCTGGATTGGGCACTGCCTACATTCACGGATTTAAATGGGCCATCCATAAGAAATATGAATATATTTTTGAGATGGATGCCGATTTTTCACACAATCCCGAAGACCTCAAGAGGCTTTACAGAGCATGTGTTAATGGCGCTGATGTAGTTGTAGGTTCTCGATACAAAAAAGGAGTTAATGTTGTAGACTGGCCTTTGTATAGGGTACTGTTGTCTTACGGCGCTTCTTTTTACGTAAAAATAATTACAGGAATGCGAGTTCATGATCCCACTGCGGGTTTCGTTTGCTATAAGCGCTACGTACTCGAAAATATTGATTTAGATTCCGTGCGTTTCATTGGTTACGCATTTCAAATAGAAATGAAATTCAGGGCCTATCTGAAAAACTATAAAATTGAGGAGGTTTCCATTATTTTTCGAGATCGGGTAAGGGGTAAGTCAAAAATGACGTCGTCGATTGTCAATGAGGCGATATTCGGGGTTTTTATGATGAAAATACGAAGTTTGTTTCGAAAAAGTGGATTTTAGAGCCTGTTTTGAAATGTAGGATTGAATTTCTAATAGACTATTTTTGATGCAGAACAAGGCAAAATTTTTAAACATAGCAGAGCTACGGTTCAAAATTTTAACGAAGTTATGCGCAAAAAGGAAACATTAAAAAATAATTGATAGATTTCAAAACAGGCTCTTAGTATGGGAAGAATATTGATTAAAAATGCAAAGGTCGTAAACGAGAATTCTATTTTCGAGAGCGATGTGCTGCTTGAAGATGATAGGATTGTAAGAATCGATACAGATATCTCCGATGCAAATGCCGAAGTCATCGATCTCGCCGGAAGGTATCTCATGCCCGGCGTCATTGACGATCAAGTGCATTTTCGTGAACCCGGCCTTACCCACAAAGGTGATATTGCCTCCGAAAGTAGGGCGGCGGTTGCGGGGGGTATTACTACTTATATGGAGCAGCCCAATACCAATCCTCAGACAACTACTATACAAAAATTGGAAGAAAAGTTCGCCATGGCCGAAAACACTTCCTATGCCAATTATTCTTTTTTATTCGGGGGCACGAATGATAATCTGGAAGAAATCAAGCGGCTGGACAAAAATGCCTGCTCAGGGGTAAAACTATTTTTGGGGTCGTCTACTGGAAATATGTTGGTCGACGACGAGGCCGTACTCGAAAAAATTTTCAGCAATACCGAAATGGTAATTTCCACCCATTGCGAGGATGAGCAGACCATTCGACAGAATCTGGCTATATATAGGGGGGAATACGGAGATGACATTCCTATAAAATACCATCCTTTGATTCGCAGTGAAGAAGCTTGTTATCTTTCTTCTTCCAAAGCCATTGCCCTCGCCAAAAAGACCGGTGCGCGCTTGCATGTATTCCATCTGTCAACAGGCAAGGAAACAGAACTGTTCCGGAACGATATTCCCTTGGAGCAGAAAAAAATTACCGCTGAAGTATGCATCCATCATTTATGGTTTTCAGATGCTGACTACGATACCAAGGGTACATTGATCAAATGGAACCCCGCGGTCAAAACCCCGACGGATCGGGATCAGCTATGGAAAGCCCTTTTAGATGATCGATTGGATGTCATCGCTACGGATCATGCCCCGCACTTGCTCGAAGAAAAAGACAATGTATATACCAAGGCACCTTCAGGTGGGCCTCTGGTACAACATGCGCTTCCCGCGATGTTCGAAAAGTATCACGAAGGAATGATATCCTTGGAAAAAATTGTGGAGAAGATGTGCCATAATCCCGCTAAATTATTCGATATCAAGAAAAGGGGTTTTATTCGGGAAGGATATTTTGCTGACTTGACAGTGGCAGATTTGAATGCATCGTGGAAAGTATCCAAAGAGAACATCGCTTACAAATGTGGATGGTCGCCCTTCGAGGGAAATACCTTCCAATCTAAAGTAACCCATACTTTCGTAAATGGGCATTTGGCCTATGAAAACGGAAATTTTTCCGCTGAACGCTATGGGAAACGATTAACTTTCGATAGATAGATTATAAAAATACAATAGAACCAAGAGCCTAGAAATAAAACTAAAAACATACGAGTTGCGAGGTTAGCGGCACGAAGTTTGGAAAAAGGGATTCCCCGCTCGAAGGGATTGGGGGGTATATCCGTGATGGAAAAAAGCTTCAATTGTCCAAGTATGTTTATAGCGAAGATCTATTTTGTAATAGACAAGTCTAGTTTTTTGATTTTTTTCTTGGGTTTTAACAATATATTTTAAAATGAAAAAGGTATTTCTTTTGACGATACTAATTTGCTTGACTTCCTGCAGCGAAAAGCTTTTGAAAGAACCTGAAGACCTTATCGCAAGAGATAAGATGGTAGATGTGCTCAAAGATCTGGCTATCATAAATGCTGCTAAAACGACCGGCACCGCTATTCTACGTGACAACGACATAGATCCAATAGCCTTTATTTTTGAAAAGCATAACATCGATAGTGTGCAATTCGTTGAAAGTGATAAGTACTATGCCTCATTGCCCATTCAATATGAAAGTATTTATAAAGAGGTAGAGTCAAGACTCGAAAAAGAGCATACTATCTTGAATGTGGCCAAAGCTGTCGAAGATAGTCTCAAGCTTCAAAAAAGGGAACAAAAACAAAAATTGGAACGGTTAAAAAAACAAAAGACTACTGATTCTCTTGCCCAAACTTCTGGCAACAAAAAGCAATAACACCATTCAAAGGTTCGAATTCGAAATTCAGGTCATGCCGTACTTTTTGGTTGTCATAGACTTCCCTATGCTTTAATGAACGAATCGAGCTTTTGGTAATCCGTCTTCCAGTTTTGAGAAAGCGGTTTTTTAACCAATCGAACCACCGACCGATTTCTAATTGCCAAAACTTAAGTTGTATACTAGGCCGTTTTAAATCAAACTCGGCGGTTATTTCGGTGAGGATTTTATGGTATGTCCAATTTTCAGCCACAGCGATATAACGTTCGTTTTTAATGTTTGAGTCCATCAGTCCGACCATTAGTTGAATGACATCGTGAACGGTTATGAATCCGGTGCCACCCGGCGGATAGAATCGATATTCTTTTTTGGCGATGTTAAACAGAGCACCACTTCCAGAAGTCCAAAACCCAGGACCGATAATGAGACCCGGGTTTACCATTACGACAGGTAGCCCTTCTTGAGAACCGCGCCAGACTTCCATTTCGGCAGCGTGTTTGGTGAGCCCGTACACATTAGCTTCGTGGGGTGTCCAGACTGTTTCCTCGTCTGCTTTTTCATCGCCCAAGCTCTTACCGATAGTGCCTATGGTACTGACGTAACACAGTTTTTTAACGGTATTAGAGATACATAGGTTCACGATATTGGCCGTACCCTCGGTGTTTATCTTTTGAAGTTCTTTGTAATTATTCGGGTCGAACGAAATCAGGGCAGCAGCATGGTACACATGAGTTATGCCTTCGAAAGCGATTTCTAGAGCTGGTATATCGTTGATATCCGCCTCCACCCATTCGATGGTGTTGAACAGTGATGAAGCATCTTCCCGATAGTAGCCGAAAACTTTTTCTACTTTTTTGAGATTGCTTTTTTTTCTGTGGATGGCCCGCACGGAAATTCCATTTTCAACCAATTTCAGTAAAAGATGCGCGCCGACTAAACCCGTTCCGCCTGTGACCAAGACCATAGCTCAAAGTTAGGGAATGGAGTTGGATTAATTCCTTTCTTCAGAACGTGGGAAGGCATAGATTTCCTTTTATATTTGTAGGATAATTTAGAATACACCAAAAATGGCTTCAAACTTTGTCGAAGAATTGAAATGGAGGGGAATGTTGCACGATGCAATGCCCGGAACGGAAGAGCATCTATTGAGTGGAATGCAGTCCGCTTATGTAGGTATTGATCCGACTGCTGATTCGCTACACATTGGGCATCTCGTCGGTGTGATGATGTTACGACATTTTCAATTGGCAGGTCATAAGCCATTCGCCCTTATTGGTGGTGCTACGGGCATGATTGGGGATCCTTCGGGTAAATCTTCGGAGCGTAATCTTTTAGATGAAGCTACCCTGCGCCATAATCAAGAAGCATTGAAAGAGCAATTGTCCCGTTTTCTCGATTTCACAGGCGATACGAAAAATGCGGCTATTTTGGTCAATAATTACGATTGGATGAAAGATTTTTCCTTTTTGGATTTCATCCGCGACGTCGGCAAACATATTACAGTAAATTATATGATTGCCAAAGATTCGGTCAAAAAAAGACTGTCCGCAGAAGCTAAGGAAGGCATGTCATTTACCGAATTCACCTATCAATTGGTACAGGGTTATGATTTTTTACATCTTTATAGAAATTATGACTGTTCGTTGCAGATGGGTGGTAGCGACCAATGGGGCAATATCACCACCGGTACCGAACTGATCCGACGTATCGGCGGCGGAAAGGGTTTTGCCCTGACCTGCCCGTTGATTACAAAAGCTGATGGCACCAAGTTTGGAAAGACGGAAAGTGGAAATATTTGGTTGGATGCCGAGCGTACATCACCATATCGATTTTACCAGTATTGGTTAAACACTTCAGATGAAGATGCCGAGAAATACATCAAGATATTTACTTTTATTTCTAAGGACGACATTGCGGTTCTGGTTGAAGAACATCAACAGGCTCCACATCTAAGGTTACTACAAAAGCGCTTGGCCGAAGAGATTACCGTTATGGTACATTCGCAAGATGATTTGGACAATGCCCAAAAGGCAAGCAATATTCTTTTTGGAAAGTCAACTTCGGAAGACCTAAAAAAGTTGAACGAAAAGACTTTTCTTGATGTCTTTGAAGGTGTACCTCAAGCCGAAATCTCCAAGTCGGAACTTGAAAGCGGACTCGATATGATCGGGGCCTTGGCCGATAAGACGGGATTTCTGGCCTCTAACAGCGAGGCCCGTAGAGAATTGAAACAGAATTCCATTTCGGTAAATAAAGAAAAGGTCAAGGGCGATTTTCTTATTACTGCTGCTGACTTGATCAACGAGAAGTTCGTGTTGTTGCAACGGGGCAAGAAAAATTATTTTGTTTTAATTGTTGCTTAGAAGTTACGTTTACCTATTTCATTGATTTGCTGTGCCGCCTAAACATTCTGGACGATAAGATAAAACTCAAGATTCGTAGGTAAAAGAATTACTCAAGACGAGTTCAATAACTAAAAGAATATGACCGATCAAGAAATTGCGCAAAAGGTTAAGCTAATACCAATAGCAACAATTGCAGAAAAATTTGGACTCGATGCCGAGGTTATCGAAATGTATGGAAAATACAAGGCAAAATTGCCTATTTCAAAGATCGATAAGGACAAAGCAGATGAAAGTAACCTCATACTCGTTTCGGCAATTTCGCCTACCCCTGCTGGCGAGGGTAAAACAACCATTTCCATTGGTCTTTCGGATGGGTTGAATCGATTGGGAAAAAAAACCACGGTCGTGCTACGTGAACCTTCACTGGGGCCGGTTTTTGGTATTAAGGGAGGTGCAACTGGTGGCGGGTACTCACAAGTGCTGCCTATGGAAGACATAAACTTGCATTTCACGGGCGACTTTGCGGCTATCGAAAAGGCCCATAACCTCTTGGCGGCCCTAATCGATAACAATATTCAAAGCAAGACCAGTTCTTTAGGTCTTGATGCACGAACTATATCTTGGAAAAGGGTCTTTGACATGAACGACCGGGCATTACGAAGAATTATTGTTGGTTTGGGCGGCACCACATCGGGCGTACCGAGAGAAACGGGTTTCGATATCACTGCGGCGTCCGAGATAATGGCGATTCTTTGTCTTGCCGATAATCTTCAAGATCTAAAACAGCGAATGGGCAACATCTTTATCGGCTATACTTTCGATAAAAAACCGATTTACGCCAGAGACCTGAAGGCAGAAGGCGCTATGACCGCTCTTTTGAAAGATGCGATAAAGCCTAATTTGGTGCAGACGATAGAAGGTAATCCTGCTATAATCCATGGCGGGCCTTTCGCAAATATTGCTCAAGGTACCAATTCGGTAATTGCAACGAGAATGGGAATGTCGTTTTCCGATTATACGGTTACTGAAGCCGGCTTCGGATTTGATTTGGGTGCCGAAAAGTTCTTTGATATTAAATGCCAAAGTGCAGGACTTTCACCAAAAGCGGTCGTTTTAACCACAACGATTCGAGCTTTGAAATACCATGGGGGGGCGGCTTTGAACAGTTTGATAGTTCCTGATGTAGATACACTCGCAAAGGGTATACCGAACCTCGAAAAGCATTTAGAGAATATAAAGCTTTTTGGCCTACCCGTTGTGGTGGCCATCAATCGATTTACGGCTGACACGGATGAAGAGGTAGATTTTATAAGTAAAACGGCACATGAACTTGGCGCTAAAGTTGCGGTGGCCGAAGTTTGGGCCAAAGGAGGTGAAGGTGCTCTAGACCTGGCGCAAAAGGTCATCGAACTTGTCGATCGAAGCAACACCTCTTTTACGCCCCTTTATGATTGGAAGACCGATGTAAAATCAAAGATTTCGACTATTGCGACGAAGATTTATGGGGCGGAACATGTCGATTATACCTCCACCGCCTTATCAAACCTTAAGACCATCGCCAATCTCGGTCTTGAAGACCTCCCCGTTTGCATTGCGAAAACTCAGAAGTCTTTATCCGACAACCCGAAACTTTTGGGAAGACCAAAAGACTTTGTGATTACCGTTAAGGAAATTCAAATTGCTGCCGGAGCGGGTTTTTTAATTCCCATTACGGGCGACATCATGCGAATGCCAGGCTTACCTGCACACCCTGCCTCTGAAAAAATAGACATCGATATTGATGGCACGATTTCGGGCCTTTTCTAATACTATCCACGTAGGTTTCTTAGGTATTTAAAGTACCATCAAATTGCACCCCCTAACATCGGAATGATCGAACCGACCTAATATCTCAAAAGTCGCATTTGTATGGGCTTTCCCTAGGTCTTGGGTGGCAATAAAAGAACAGGAATGCCTATTTACAAGGTCGATAATGTTTATTCCACCTGTTTTCCCCGTAGTATGAAAAGTCAACGGGTCTTCGGTATCACGTATAATTATTTTTATCCAAGGCGGGGTTTCGAAGATTCCGTTTCCTTTTGAATAGGCCTGTGAAAGCAGCTCGGTCATACCGTACTCCGAATGTATGGTATCAACACCGAACCCCTTTTTTAAAATGTCATGAAGTTCTTCGCGAATGAGTTCCTTTCGACGACCTTTCATACCACCGGTTTCCATTATTATCGTGTGCTCTAGTTGGATGGAATAATTTTCGGCCATATCTAACAGTGCAAACGATACTCCTATCAATAACGTTTTTTGCCGCTCGGCGTTGAGTTGCCCTAATTTATTGCGCAAGCCTTCCAAATCGTTAAGATAAAATCCGCTTGACGGATGCCCACTTTTTCGGATCATATCGTCGACCATATAAATCAAAGAAGAGCCTTCCCTTTCCAGATAAGAGGGCAGTAAAGCAAAAACACAATAGTCTGTAATAGTATCGTAAAAATACGTAAATGCCTTCCGGAAGCTTTGTTCGTACAAGTCGATATCGTTTATGAAATGCTTGCTGGTCTGACTTCCTGTTGTTCCGCTACTAGTAAAAATGGCTTGAGGTTTATTTTCTCCGCAAATTATATCCTTGGATTTAAAGAAAGAAATCGGCAAAAATGGAATTTCGAGAAGTTGGTCCACATTGGTATCAGATTTCCCCAAATGTTCGCAGAATTCACGATAGACCTTATTGTTTCGATACTGAAACCGAAAAGTCTCCAAAGCAATGGAATCAAATTCACTTTCGGAAGCAATATTAAAAATGTCGAGGGTGTCTATCATTTGGCTACAGCAAAAATAACCAAATCATATCGTCATTAGGAGCTAAGTGGAGTAATCTCCTTTTTTGTAGATATCCCCTTCGAGAGCTTGGGGCTACTTCACCACCAATTTACGGGTAATCGTCTTCTTGTTCTCGGTAACCTGAAGTACATAAACTCCGGTAACCAGTCGTGAAATATTCAAAGTGTTCCTCGAAATTCTATCGATGAGGACTACTTCACCAAAGACATCGTAGACCGTAATAAGTTTAATCGCATTGTCTCTGGTAGTGACATTGACCATACCACCGATTGCGGGATTGGGGTACAGTTTAAAGCCCGAAATCTCCTCGGTTTTCTGATTCTGAAAATTAAGGTGTTCTTGAGCGGAAAGCGCAAAAGTGAGTACCATAAATACTGTAAAGTAAATATTTCGCATAGGTATTGATTTGGGATCAACACTATAAATGTAGTGAAAGACTTTACCTACACGATAAAAATGTTGTGAAATTCGACAAAGTGTAGGTAAATATGAAAAGGTTTACCTTTTATCGATTTTTTCTACCGGTCGTCGAAGCCGAAAGAATTCAATATAAGGGGAAATAAAAGTGAAGGGAAATTTCGTTTCTTGATTTTAACCCAAGAGTTATACCTATTTTACAATCAATTTTCGGGTAGCTACTTTGTTGTTTTGGTAAACACGCAAAACATACATTCCAGGATTAAGGTCAGTCAGAAGTAATTCCTTTCCAAAAATCTTTGTTTCCAAGACCTGTGTACCCAATACGTCATAAATAGCGATTCGCTTTGGGGTATTTTCTGAAGTGATAATAAATACTTTGCCATCCGTAGCTGGGTTCGGATAAAGTTTGAAACCCTCAATATCTCCATTTACATTGGCTTCTTGACCATAGCTTAAGGAAATACATAAAAATGTAATAACGATGTAAAGGTGCTTCATACAGTAGGGATAACAAAAAAGATACCACGAATATACGAATTCCTCCTTCCCATAGCCGAGCCAAATGTATATACGGTCGTAAAACAGGGTTAAAACGTAAGAAAGCCCGCCCGAAAGCTTTCGGACCGGGCTCTTGAAATAAATAAATTGATTCCGCCCTGTGGGTTCAGTTAGTTAATTCCGACGGTCCATCCTGTTCCCCATGTGACCACATCCGTTTGGGTACCATTACCTGCCCCAGTGATAAATTCACCTTCAACTGGAGTGCCACCGCCCGTTCCGGCATCACTATTAAAATTGGTTGTGATATCATCAAAAGTGACGTCTCCTGCATTGGATAAGTCATTAATGACTGCATCAACAGTCAAAGGGTCATCAATATCAAATGCTTCTGCAAAACCTTGTAAATATAAATTGTTGAAGACGGCTTCGGTACCTCTTCTTAGTCGAATAGCTTCTGCACCTTGCGCCGATCCAAGACCTATGGCCGTAAAGTTATTCAAAGTTGGACTTGACAACGGAGTTGCCGAATTGTTATCTTCATTACCATCTGCTTCTATCACCTTATCAGAATCGGCACTGGTCTTTACATAAACATCCGTTAAAGTACCTCTCCAACCCTCAGTCCAATCTATCGAATCATCTTGGGCGTTGGTTATAACGATATTTGTTCCGCTTACCGTACCACCAAAAAATTCTACACCATCATCAGCACCTTCATTAACTTGAATGTACTCTACTGTAGTACCTGAACCTATTGCATAAAACGAGATACCATTGAACTCAGATTCAGAGTTGATGGCCGCCCCTGTATATTCTAAAAGAATATAACTTAAGGTGCCTGAATTATCTGCATCATCGGTGCCGCCATAAGTGAAGTTGCCCACTTCAGAGGTTGCGGTGCTACCCGAGTTGATAGTGGCATTACCGAGAATTACCAGGCCTCCCCAGTCTCCTGCATCTGGGCTTACAGCATTGGAGGTTATTACTATGGGATTATCGGCAGTTCCTTGCGCGTCGATTGTCGCACCTTGAAGGATTGCAATATAAACATCGCTTCCATCAGCGTTTGCCCTAATTTCAGTTCCAGCAGGAATTGTTAAGGTAGTCCCAGATTCCATGACTAAGGCGCCCGAAAGTGTATAGCTTGTACCTGCGTTTAATGTAAGGCTTGTGGTACCGTCACTCAATTCGGTCAGTTCTGAAGTAGATGAAGTAGGCTCTGAAAGTGTAGACCAACCATTTGACCAGGCGGCAACGTCGGTGCCGGTACCATTGGAAATTCCGTTGAAGATATCCGTTTCGGTGGCTTCCACCCCACCTGTACTCGTGCCACTTACCAACCTTGTCGTAACATCGATAAAGGTAACATCGACAACGGAAGTAGCGCCACCTAGAATATGGTCTATGGTGGTAGGGTCATCAATATCAAAACCTTCTTCAAAACCTTCCAACAAAACGTTTATAAAAGTTGCTTCGGTACCTCTTCTCAAACGAATCGCTTCTGCGCCTTCAGCAGAACCCAGACCTTTAGCAGTGAAGTTTGTAATTGTAGGTGAAGAAAGGGGAGTAGCGGCGTTGTTATCTTCATTGCCATCGGCTTCGATAACCTTGTCTGAATCTGCAGAAGTTTCAATATACAGATCAGTGATTGCGCCGGTCCATCCTTCGGTCCAATCTAAAGAATCATCTTGTGCGTTTCTTAGAATAACATGAGAGGCTTCAACCGTACCGCCGAAAAATTCAACGCCATCATCAGCACCTTCAAATACCTCAATGTAATCAACATTCGTCTGACTACCGATTCCGTAGAAAGAAATTCCGTTGAACTCTGATTCTGAGTTGATGGCCGCACCGGTATATTCTAAACGAACGTACTGCAAGTTTCCCGAGTTGTCTGCGTCGTTTGTGCCTCCGTAGGTGAAGTTGCCTACCTCTGAAGTCGCGGTGGCACCCGAGTTGATAGTAGCATTACCAAGTAATACCAAACCACCCCAATCACCAGCAGCTGGGGCTGCGTTGTTGGAAGTCATTACAATTGGGCTTGAAGGGGTGCCTACCGCTTGAATCTGGGCATCCTGTAATACAACAATGTATCCATCGGTACCGGCACTGGATTTGATGGTCGTGCCCGCTGTAATGGTCAAGGTCGTACCGGCTTGGATGACAAACGGACTTGTCAGCAGGTATTCTTCATTTGACCCTGGCCCGTCCAAGGTCAAATCGGCTGATTGATCACCACCTATTTCAACAACAGTAGGGTCTTGTCCTCCTGGAAGTTCACCACCACCTCCAATGTTGTTTGTAGTGTTGGTGACATTGAACACAATGTCACTAGAGTCATCGCTACAGGCGATAAAGACCGTTAGCATGACAATTAATAACAAAATTTTAGTTGAATTATTCATGATTCTCGATTTATAATTTTAAAGTGTTAGATTTAGTATTAGTACGTATATTTTAAGGTTATCCCCAGAGATATTCCTCTTTTGAATGTTTCAATGTCTACCGTTCCATCATTTGTATTCTCTTGAACTATTTTTATGGTAGGATCTAGAATGTTTGAGGCCTCTAGATTAATTTGAAAGTTATCGCCAAGTGAATTCAACCAAGAAAAGTTTAATACGGGAACTCCTTTTTCAATTTGATTTCCACGACCTGACGATCCCATTGCGAATATTCTGTCATAGAAATAGCTTCCAGATAAGGTTAACGATGTGCTGTAATTATCATAATTTCCCAGATACGATATATCGCCGTTTGCTAGAAATGGGGAAGCTCCTTGAAGTTGATCTTCATCCCGGTCGGGAAAGCTTGCCGTAAAAGTCCCGTCGACATCCTTAAGGTCTTGATGTGTGTAAAGATAAGAGGCATTTGCGCCCACTTTGAGTTCGCCGGTTTCTCCATATCTTGCAATTACTTTGGCAATTTCAACTTCGAATCCCAAGGCTTCTGCACGATCACCCGTTCTGAAAAACCTTCTTGTGTTCGCGGCATCATTTGCAATGACCAAATTCACAGGGTCTGAAATTATTTTCCCAAAAACAGCCGCTGATATCAACTCACCTTCCGAAGGGAAAGTCTCCCATTTAATATCCAAATTGTAAATGGATGAAAGGGTATTCAATATATCAGGATTACCCCCGATCTGTTGTGTTACGTCTTCATAAACGAAGGGAGCTACTTCTTTAAACTCTGGAATGGAAACTGTTCTACTGAAAGCTAGTCTGTAATTAGTGCTATCAGAAGGCGAATATTTCATGTTCAAGGTCGGTAAAAACTCGGTTTGTGAAAATTCGACTGTTCCTGGGTCCACATTGATGACGTCATAGGTAACATTTTGGACATAGTTTTCAACCCTTAAACCCGGTATTGCAGACCATTTTTCATCTATGGCCCATTGAAATTCAGCAAAACCAGCATGTGTGGTCAACTCCCCGGTGTAAACGTTTTCTGCTAAGCCTGGTAAATTGTCACGTGGGCCGCCAAGTGGAAAAATGACATCGTCAGTCATCAGTGCCGGTTTTAGCACGAATAGATTGAATATGTCATTACTGGAGTCGTTATCTAGGCTGTTTTCAAAATTTTCGGCATTAAAAAGTGCATTAAAGTTTGTGATGTCAATAGGGCCATACGAGTCAATATTGTCATTTATATTGGTATTGTATCCATACCGAATAGACTCAAAGTCCCTAGTTTTGTCTCTACCCGAATATCCTACCCTTATTTTTGACTCGCCCTCTAGATCATAATCGATTACAAAGTTTCCGGTAATTTCTTCATCATCGATATCTTGAAAGAACCTTTGGCTGTCAAAATTGTTATTGGTGATGAAGCGAACGTCGGGCACGAAATTGGTTTGCTCGTCATCGGTGAATTCGCCGATATCTAAAGTAGCCCTTCTACGATCCGGTTGGTCAGCATAAGAAAGGTTATACCCAACTCCCCAGAATAAGTTTAGCTTATCGGTTATTTGGTGGTCGCCTAGAAGTTGATTGATAAAAATTGTGTTTTGATCGAATTGAGAGTTTAGTTGATAGTATCCGTCCTCAGCGAGGTCAATTTCAAGGCCTCTGCCCTCAGTACCGTAGTAACCAACATCGCTCTTTGAGTCGTTGATAAAAAAGGAGTTGGCCCTCAGTTTATTTTTGTCGTTGATTCGATAGACCAAATTGACTACTCCGGTGGTGTTTGTATTGTAAATGTATCTGTCGACATTTGGAAAAAGTATATCGGCGGTTGCAGAATAATTGGCCGCCAGACCTTGCAAAAACTCAAATGAATTGGAATATGAAAAGTTACTGAAGACGCTGAGTCTTGAAGTCTCGTTGAGATTAAATGAAATACCACCGGCAAGACTCACTGAGCTGTTCATTGGAAACCCAACTTGACTTGGATCAACGCCATGCTGAATCACCTGTGAATATTGTGATGTTGGCGACCGTTTCCAATAACCTAGTTTGTTTGCCCCATCATGTACCGGAAAAAAATTCCATTCTCCCGCTGCCCTTGTATTTATAGCTGCTCCGGTACTGATCGTAAAGAAACCGTCGCCGAAGTATTGTGTTGAACTGATGTCGACATTACCCGCCGCAAAATCACCATATGAAGATGGGGAAAAAGTCTTGCTTACAGAAATGTTTTCAATAATGTCAGCGTCGAACAACGCCAAATCGATGTTCTTTTTATCGACATTGTTAGATGGAACGGAAAGTCCGTTCAGGGTTGTGCTTTGATATCGGTCGCCAAGCCCACGAACATAAACATTATCTGAGCCTTGCTGCTTCGAAACACCTGAGATTTGGGCTACGGCCGCTGCTGCATCATCAATACCTTTTCTTGATAAGGCCTCTGCGCTAATTGCTTCTTTGATTACCAAGGCTTTCTTCTGCTGAATCAAAAGAGACACTTCTGAATTTTTTCTTGTGGTTGTGGTTACGACGACTTCGTCTAACGTTACCCCTTCAGAGGCGCTCATAGGTACGTTCACGGTGGTAACTTTACCTGCTGTAACGGCAACACTGGGTATTTCCACGGTTTCATAGCCTAAATAACTGAACATTACCGTGTAGGTGCCAGTTTCGAGTCCTGCTATTTCATATAATCCGTCAAAATCAGAAGTAGTTCCTTTGGTGGATCCTTTAATCAGAATATTGGCAAAAGCCAAAGGTTCATCGTTTACTTCTTTGTCGATCAATTTACCGACAATACTTCCAGTGCTTTGGGAATAACCCAAAAAAGAGAAAGTAATTAGAAGTAAAGCAAGTATATTTTTCATGCGGTATTTATTGCTCTAAAAATTCGATGCAAAGAACGAAGGCTCCTGTAAAAGTCGAGTTACGCGTACGTTAAATGTATATTGCAATAAGGTTAGCTAAACGTTACTATATTAAATCAATGTTAAGCCGTTTCGGTGTACCGGTATTATCTCTATCTTCGACCGAGAACTAACACCTCAGAACCATGAAAAAGAAGGATATCAAAATATTGTTGGTAGACGATGAGCCCGATATACTTGAAATTGTCGGTTATAACCTTACTTCTGAGGGCTATCAGGTCTTCACTGCAAAAAACGGTGTCGATGGAGTTTCCATGGCCAAAAAGAAGAACCCACACTTGATTATTCTAGATGTGATGATGCCCGAAATGGATGGTATCGAGGCCTGTGAGGTCATTCGAAATACCTCTGGACTTGAAAATACGATTATCACCTTTCTCACTGCACGTGGTGAAGATTACTCACAAGTAGCCGGGTTTGATGCAGGTGCAGACGATTATATTACAAAACCCATTCGACCCAAAGTTTTGGTGAGTAAGGTGAAGGCATTGTTGAGAAGATTAAAAGAAGACAGTGGTCAACAAGACGATATCGTAACGGTCGGTAATATTGTAATCAATCGTGAAGAGTATAAAATCGTGAACAACGGGAAGGAAATCGTTCTCCCTCGTAAAGAATTCGAGCTTTTGGCCCTGTTGACCTCGAAGCCTAACAAAGTGTTCAAAAGAGAGGTTATTCTAGACCGCGTCTGGGGCAACGAGGTGGTCGTAGGTGGTCGTACTATAGACGTACATATTCGAAAACTTCGCGAAAAAATTGGGGAACAACATTTCAAGACCGTAAAGGGCGTGGGCTATAAGTTTGTTCTTTAAAAAGCTTCTCCATAACGTTTTACGTTATTTTATGCTAATTTTGAGTAGCAGCCAGTTATTCGAATATTCTTACTTTTACCAAAAATGACCTTAAAAGTTCCAAGGGTAAAAAACAAAATACTGACCGATGGCCGTTAAACTAAAAAGGTCATATCGTTTTGCATTGCTTTCAGCTGTATTGATTAGCCTGTTCGCCGTTCTGGTAACCTTAATTTTAACATATTTATTTCCCACAAGAACCTGGGTTTTGTTACCTATTATAGCCATTGTATTCTTATTGGGTTCTTTTACCATCATTCAGATGCGTATCGAAAGGTATATTTATCAAAAAATAAAGCAGATTTATGACGACGTGGCCCTACTTGAATCGTCATCGCTTATTCCGGGTCCTATCACTACCGACATGAAGACCTTAACGGAAGAAATCGAAAAATTCGCACAAGACAAGAAAATAGAAATCGACACGCTCAAAATACGGGAGGAGTATCGAAAAGATTTTTTGGGAAATGTTTCGCACGAACTTAAAACTCCGCTTTTTACGGTGCAAGGGTATATTGAAACTCTTTTAGATGGGGCCATAGACGATAAGAATGTGCGTAAAAAATATTTGCAACGCGCTAATAAAGGTGTCGATAGACTGATTTATATTGTAAAAGATTTAGATCTAATTACAAAGTTGGAAGCCGGTGATCTTAACCTTGAAAAAGAAGATTTCGATATAAAAGAACTCATTCAGAGCGTATTCGATTTGCTTGAAATGAAAACGGAAAAAAAGAAAATTGTACTTACTTTTGATATGGATTACAGCGCACCTATTTTCGTGCATGCCGATAAGGAAAAAATACAGCAAGTACTTACCAATCTTTTGGTCAACTCTATAAAATATGGGCACAGGGATGGTACTACCGAAGTCAGTGTCGAAAACCTGATAAAAAATAAAGTCATCGTTCGGGTCACGGACAATGGGGAAGGTATTCCGAAACAGCATATACCCCGTCTTTTTGAGCGGTTTTACAGGGTCGATAAAAGCGGAAGCCGCAGTGAAGGCGGTTCTGGTCTGGGGCTTGCCATCGTAAAACATATTATCGAGGCCCATGAGGAAAAAATCTATCTGGAAAGTGAAATTGGTGTAGGTTCCGAATTCTCTTTTACCCTGGAAAAAACAGAGCAGTAAATTACGGAATAATAATAACTGCAAAGTAGATTTTCTTAGCTTTGCCCTGTAATTTTTTTCATGGGAAGCAAAAACAAACTCAAAAGATTTAAGGAAATCGAAACGTTCCATAATGTTTTCCAGCCCAATAGGGAAGACGTTAAAAATGGCTTTTACCTTAGGGGAAAATGGGAAGATCATTTTGAAAACGACAATCCAATAGTTTTGGAATTAGGTTGTGGTAAAGGTGAATATGCCATAGGTCTGGCGAAGCGGAACAAGGATAAAAATTTTATTGGAATCGACATTAAAGGGGCCCGACTATGGCGTGGCGCAAAGACCGCGATGGAAGAAAATATTGAAAATGTAGCATTTCTTCGTACACAGATCGAACTTGTCGATGAACTTTTTGCGGAAGGTGAGGTTTCCGAAATCTGGATTACCTTTCCAGACCCCCAAATCAAGTACAAACGCACCAAGCATCGAATGACCAATAAAGATTTTTTGGCGAAGTACCGTAAGATCCTAAGGCCGGCCGGCTTAGTACATCTTAAGACCGACAGTGAATTTATGCATGGTTATACCCTAGGGCTTCTGCATGGCCTCGACCTTAACATCATTTATGCAAATCATGATGTCTATAAAAATGAAGGGAGCCCTAGAGAAGTGCTAGAACTTCAAACTTTCTACGAAAAGCAGTATCTTGATGTGGGAAAACCCATTACCTATATCCAATTCAAGGTAGACTAATTTATGCAACATCTATTAATCCTGTTTTTCGCGACTTTTTCTGCAGCCTTTATGGCCACGGTACCACCGGGACTGCTAAATATGAACGCTGCAAAAACGAGTGTTGAAAAGGGCAAGTTGAATGGTATTATGTTCAGTTTGGGTGTTTCTACAATGATTATGCTACAGGCGACCATCTCGGTCTATATCTCTAAATTTTTGCACAAGAACCCAGAGGTTATCGAAATCCTTTTAAAGATTGCCATTTTGGTTTTTGCCTTCTTCGCAGTATATTTTTTCATTGCTGCAAAACGGAACAAAAAGCAGCAACCGAAACTGGTGAAGGTCAGTAAAAAAAACAGTTATTTCAAAGGAATGCTTTTGGCAGCGGTTAACCTTCTGACGATACCCTATTACAGCGGTCTCAATATTATGTGGAATGCCTCTGGGTGGATAAAATTTCAGGTCTGGGACATTGTGACCTTTATATTCGCGGCAGGTTTCGGTACTTTTTCAGTATTGTATATGTACACCATATATTTCAATAAACTGGAAAATAAGACGAATCGATTTTCCAAGAATTCTAATTATGTCTTAAGTGTTTTGATGGTCGTCTTGTTGGTCATAACATTATTTCGAATATTCTATAGATGAACCCAGACAACAAAAATTTTTTCCAAAAAGTCTACGAAGTCGCGAGACAGATTCCTGAAGGTAGGGTAACTTCCTATGGCGCCATAGGGAAATATCTGGGCGCTGCCCGCAGTGCGAGAATGGTCGGTTGGGCCATGAACGGTGCCGGAAGCATGCCTGATGTGCCGGCACATCGGGTCGTGAACAAAATTGGTCTACTCACAGGAAAACATCATTTTGATGGCACGAACTTAATGCAGCAATTACTAGAAAATGAAGGGATAAAGATAGTTGATAACCAAATTTTATATTTTGAAAAACACTTTTGGGATCCGTTTAAAGAATTAGGTTGAAAACCTCTCGACCTATCAGGAGGTCTCCTGCCTGAACAGCATACTTTCGCAAGCGCAGCATATCGCCTTGTAGGTTTTAGATATGACCTCAATCAAAAGTTAAGGTAAAAACGGTATTTTCACGCGATACTACCTGAATGCTCCCCCGGTGCAGGCGCATGATTTGTTTAGAAAGGCTGAGTCCGATTCCGGTACCTGTATTTTTTGTGGTAAAAAAGGGAATAAAAACCTCGTCGATCAGGTCGGCAGGAATACCAGGGCCATTGTCCCAGACTTTGATGAACTTCTTATCTTTTTCATCCACTCCGGCAAAAAATTTGATTTTTCCATCCGCTTGATTTCCTAAAGACTGTTGGGCATTCTTACCAAGGTTTACCAAAACTTGGGTAATCTGTTTTTCGTCGATGAACAGTTCAAGATTTTCCGGATCTATAATCAACTCAATTTTTACACTGTTATTTCCTATAAGAAGCGCTACTTTTCCCAACAGGTCTTGAGCAGGTATAAGCTGTTTGTCCGGTTCGGGCACACTTAGAAATTTTCGGTACGACTGTACAAAGCTCATTAAATTGTTGCCTTGCTCTTTAATGACTTCGAGCCCCTTCACCGTGCTTTGAATATGATGTTCGGAAAACTCATCTTCTGATAAAATCTTTTCCCCTTTTTTGAAATACTTCAATACGGATTCTGAAATAGAGGTGATCGGGGTAATGGTATTCATAATTTCATGAGTGAGCACACGAATCAATTTTACCCAAGAGTCGGTCTCTTTTTCATCGAGTTCTTTCCGTATATCTTGAATGACCACCAACAAAAGTGACTGGTTATCTATGGCTATGGTCGTCGACTTTAGTGCCAACTCGATTTTTTCACGTTCGTTGACCAACTGATGGGTCCTGCTTTCAAAAGGTTTTAGATCGGCAAATTGTTCGTAGAGCTTTTTATCGATTTGGTTTAACTGCTTAATATGGTTCAACGGATGATAGTTCAGCAGCCTTTCGACCGTAGGGTTGGCATAAAGAATATGCCCTTTTGGGTTTATGGTAAGAATACCAATATCGGCCTGTTTCAATATTTCTTGATAGTACTGTTCTTGGGCCTGTTTTTTCAGATGTATTTCTTGGATCATAGAATTGAGCATGTTGAGGCTGTGGTTCAGTTCTTCCAATGACTTCACACTCAATTTTTCAGGAAATCGCAAGGTAAAATCCTCATTTTTAATGGCATCGAAAAAGTAAGCGATTTTTCTGTTGGTCTGATTTACATAGTGTATAAGAAAATAAGTCTGCAAAGCAAGCATTATCAAGAGAAGTGCGGCTAGGATGTATTGGCCGTCAAAAAATAAGAAACCCGCACCCAAGGCCGTGGCTGAAATCAGTACGATGCGTAAGATCAATTCTATATAAATGTTTCTACTTACCATAGGTTACGACTGTCAAGTTCAAGTTCAAGTTCAAAAAAGTTTATGCGTTTAGGGGTTTACCCGATTTAAGAAAGCTTTTCTTTCATTACTCATTACTCATTACTCATTACTCATTACTATTTGCTCTTTTTCTTCATCTTATTGTATAAAGTTTGTCTCGAAATACCCAATTGCTCTGCCGCGGCGCTATAATTTCCTTCGTTTTGTTCGAGGGCATTGGTAATCATTAGAAGTTCCATTTCCTCTAAAGTCGCCGGGCCTTGCTGTATGGATACCGATGATTTTGAATTAAGTAAAAAGTCTTCCGATTTTAAAATATTTCCCTCTGAAAGTATTACGGCCCTTTCAATGGTGTGCAACAACTCCCGAATATTCCCCGGCCAAGAATAGCCAATCAATTTCTCCTGTGCGACCTGGTTCATTCGGAGACCTTGTTTCCCATATTTGGCCGTAAATTTTTTGAGATAGAAATCCGCCAGCACCAAAATATCACTGTCTCTTTCTCTTAACGGGGGTACCTCAACCCTGATGGTGTTGATGCGATACAAAAGATCTTCCCTGAAAAGTCCTTCTGAGACCATTTTATCTAAATTCTCGTTAGTGGCGCAAATCAATCGAATGTCTACAGTAATCGGTTTATTGGAGCCTATGCGAACGATAGTTTTGTTCTGTATGGCCGATAATAGTTTGGCCTGCGCCTGAAGAGATAGATTACCGATTTCGTCTAAAAACAAAGTGCCGCTACTGGCTGCTTCGAATTTCCCCGCACGATCTTCTTTGGCATCGGTAAACGAACCTTTCATATGCCCGAAGAGTTCGCTTTCGAATAGATTTTCGCTAATGGAGCCCATATCAACAGAAATAAAGACTTCATCGTTACGCTTCGAAAGTTTGTGTAATTCACGGGCTATCAGTTCTTTGCCAGTACCGTTTTCGCCAGTTACCAGTACATTGACGTCCGTTTTTGCCACCTTGGCAACGAGGTTGAGCACGTTGTTCAACGACTTTGAGTTACCGATAATATAGTTTTTGTTTTGATTGATGACCTGCTTGAGGTGGGCTTCTTTCTGTTTAAGGTGCTTTACTTCTTTTTTTGATTTTCTTAATTCATAGGCCGATTTGACGGTGGCCAACAGTTTATCGTTGTTCCAGGGTTTGAGAATAAAGTCGGAAGCGCCCTCTTTAAGGGCCTTTACTGCCAGGTCAACGGCACCGTAGGCTGTCATCATTATTACCGAGGTTTGTGGGGCTTTCTTGCGTATTTCGCGAAGCCAGAACAAGCCCTCATTACCGGTATTCACTCCAGCGGAGAAATTCATATCCAAGAGTACAATGTCAAAATCTTTTAAATCAGGAAATGAAGATATCTGATTGGGGTTAGAAATCGTCTTTACTGTCTTGTGTTCGAACTGTAACAGGATTTCTAAAGCGCTCAACACACTTTTATTATCGTCGATGACCAAGATTTTCGTGTTTAGCATAATAGAAAATTAATAAACCGGTTCATTGATAGCTGTCTTCCCAAAAAACATTCCATTTAATGCTGCTTTGAGGTAAACAGAATGTCCGATACCGTATTCAGGGCATTTGCAAAGAATTTAAAACTACGATTTCAAATTAATATCTTTTCTTAATTGTCCATATTTTTGACAATTACTGTACAAGTATTTTACACTTGTGTTAATTTACTTTTTGAAAAGATATGTAAATTATTGAAAATCAGTAATTTAAATTCTTGGCACAAGAGTAGCTTATAGTTTGGCACACCAATTACAATATGAATCAAAATTTAAAATATATAGCACTCTTTTTATTCTTGGTCACCTCACGGCTCACGGCCCAAGATAAATGGACATTGGATGATTGTGTCGCCTATGCTTTGGTTCATAACCTACAACTCAATGACCTCAAGTATAACGTTCAGTCGGGCAAAGAAAACTACAATCAATCGATACGCAACTTACTACCGAATGTAAACGGTGAATCTTCGTATACGGTAAACTTTGGTAGAAGTACCGATCCTTTTACGAACGATGTAGTTACTACCGATTTTTTTCAGAACCCTTTCTCCTTGCAATCTTCCATTGACATCTTTCAAGGTTTTCAAAAGATCAATTCGATTAAGGTATCCAAATTTCTATACAAAGCCACTCAAGAAGAAGCGGAACATGAAAAATATCTTTTGGCATTTCGAGTCTTACAGGCGTTTACCAATATTCAATTTTCAGAAGGTTTGGTAGCCATATCCAAGGAGCAATTAGCGGTCTCGCAATCAAATTACGATTTAGTCGAAAAGCAGTTAGAACTCGGCCTTATGGCCGGTGCCGATCTATACGAAGCCGAATCTTTGTTGTTGACGGATAAGCTGAACGTAACTCAAAGTGAAAATCAGTTGGCAGCGGCAAAGTTAGTGCTTATTCAAGAAATGAATTTAGAGAATACCTCCGATATTACGATTCTATCTGACCTCACGAGTGAGTTGGGGTCAACCGATAATGTTGCGGTCAATTCAGATTCCATCTATTCCAGTGCTCGTGATTTTTTACCCTCGATCAAAGCTCAAGAACTTCGAGCAATGGCAGCCAATAAGCAAGTTGCCGTAACAAGAGGAAGATTATATCCTTCATTATCCGCATTTGCGGGCGTGGGTACAGGTTACTTTGAGACAACTAGGGATAGCTTAGGCAATACGTTGCCCTTTCGCGAACAGTTCAGGGACAATACTTCACAGTATATAGGTGTTCGTCTAAATGTGCCTATAAGTAACAGATGGTCGTCAAGATCTCGGGTCAATCAGGCAAAAATTGAACGCCTAAGGGCCCAGAATAACCTAGATATACAAGAACAGGAGGTTTTTCAAATCATACAACAACTGGTGCAAGACCATAATTCGTTGTTGGTCGAGCGCGAACAAAGCGCCCAAAACGTAACCGCACAAAATCTGTCTTTTACCATTGCCCAAAAACGCTATGAGAAAGGCCTTATGAATGCCATTGAGCTCTTTACGGCAAAAAATCTTTTTGCAAATGCCCAAAATCAAAATCTTCAGGTGCGTTTACGTTCCGAAGTGAACAAAAGACTCTTGGATTTTTATATGGGATTACCGGTATTTGACATAAACTAAAGTAGAATTGGAATAGTTTCCGCTTTTGCGGAAATGACAATACAAGAATCATAAAAAAATGGATATTCAATTAGAAAAGAAAAAAGGACTACGGCCAAAACACTACGGTTACATCGGGCTTGGTATATTGCTGCTTTTTGTAGGATATCAACTGATATTCGCCAGTTCCGTTTCGACTTTCAGAACGGATAAAGAAAAGCTTTCGGTTGCTGATGTTACACAAGGCAAGTTCGACGACTACATTACGATCAATGGTAACGTCGCGCCCATTACCACTATTTATATGGATGCCTACGAAGGAGGTCGGGTAAGTGAAAAATTGATTGAAGAAGGGGCCACCGTAAAGAAAGGTGATATTATTCTGAAGTTGGAAAATATTAGTCTTTATGAGCAGATTATGACCAGCGAAAGTAATCTGGCCCTAAAGCAGAACGATCTGCGTTCGACCAAAATCAATTTTGATTCACGTCAAGTGGACGGCAGAAGGTCCCTGGCAACCGCGAGTACCAATTTACAACGACTAAAACGGAATTTTGAACAGAACCAAGAGCTCTACAAAGAGGAATTGATTTCAAAAGAAATCTACTTGATGTCTAAAGAAGATTATGAGCTGTCACAAAAACAATATGAAATAATAAAGTTACAGACCGAGAACGATGATGACCTTCGTGAAACCTCATTGACAGGTCTGGATGCTGATCTAGATCGGATGGAAAAAACGCTAAGTATGGTCTATCAGCGTTTGGATCACTTGAACGTTCGAGCGCCCGCAGATGGTCAGTTAGGCTTTCTAGACGCCGAGATTGGCCAAAATATTACACCAGGCCAGCGTATTGGAGAAATTAATGTACTGACCGATTACAAAATAAAGGCTAACATAGATGAACATTACCTAGACAGAGTCGTAAAAGATTTGACTGCAGTTTTGGATCGAAACGGCAAGGAATATCCATTGCGATTAAGAAAAGTATTTCCCCAAGTCAATAACGGAAAGTTTGAGGTAGAACTTGTCTTTACCGAAGATAAACCTGAAACCATTCGAACCGGGCAGAGCTATAACCTCAAATTGCAATTGGGCGAATCAAGTGATGCACTATTACTGCCCAAAGGAAGCTTCTTTCAGAGTACTGGTGGCCAATGGATTTTTGTTGTTGGCCCAGATGGAGACGAAGCTTTGAAGCGAAACATCCGAATCGGAAAACAGAATTCGCGCTACTATGAAGTTTTAGAAGGTTTGGAAGCTGGCGAAAAAGTGATTACGAGCAACTACGACAGTTTCGGCGAAGCGGAGAAAATAGTTTTAAAATAAGTGTCACTAATCAAGAATTCAGAAGTCTTTAATAATAACAACTAAATAAATAGCTTAGAATATGATACAGATTCAGAACTTAAAAAAGAGTTTTCGTACCGAGGAAGTAGAGACCTTGGCATTAAACAAAGTAAACATGAAAATTGAGGATGGGGAATTTGCCGCGATCATGGGGCCTTCTGGCTGTGGTAAATCTACCCTACTCAACATTATTGGAATGTTAGATAACCCGACCGAAGGCAGCTACCAATTTGGCGGCCACGAAGTAGGCGGCCTCAAAGAGCGTCAACGTACCGAACTGAGAAAGGGCAATTTAGGCTTTGTCTTTCAGAGTTTTAACCTTATAGATGAACTTACGGTTTTTGAGAACGTAGAGCTTCCGCTGATTTATCTAAAGGAAAATAAAACCAGCCGTCGTGAAAAGGTCATGAAGGTTTTGGAGCGAATGAAGATTGCGCATCGTGAAAGACATTTTCCGCATCAATTATCTGGTGGTCAACAGCAACGTGTAGCAATCGCGAGAGCGGTAGTAACGAAACCGAAATTAATTCTTGCGGATGAGCCAACAGGTAACTTAGATTCGAAAAACGGAATCGAGGTTATGAACCTCTTGACCGAACTGAACCAAGAAGGCACGACCATAGTAATGGTGACGCACTCCGATCGTGATTCACATTACGCACACCGGGTTATCAACTTGTTCGATGGCCAAATCGTAACCGAAAGTCAAAATAGGGCAATGGGTGCAATGATATAAATAGGAGTTTATTCATCAACAAGCCCCGCTGTAGAGTGGGTCTAATCAATCATCAAATCGCCGGCCTTTAGAGGGTTAAAAAACGAGAACTATGGTCAAAAACTATCTGAAAATCGCTTGGAGAAATCTTATTAAAAATAAGTCGTATTCAGCTATCAATATTGGGGGCTTGGCCATAGGTATTGCCGCATGCCTTTTGATTTTGCAATACGTGACCTTCGAACTCAGTTACGAAGGTTTTCAGACAAAAAAAGACCGTATCTACCGTGTTCAGCAAGATCGTTATGATAACGGAAAGCTTTCTACACAATGGGCGGCAGGTGCTTTTGCGGTTGGCAACTCTTTTAAGGAAGCCATCCCCGAAATCGAAGCGTATGTAAAGGTGAAAGAGGCCGGGGACATCATAGTCGAGGTGGAGAACCAACCCTTGAAAATCGAACAGGTTTACTTTACCAACAATTCTTTTTTTACCGTTTTTTCTTACCCGTTGTTGTACGGCAAAACAGAGGGACTTTTAACGGAGCCTTATACCGCCGCTATCTCAGAAAGTACTGCCCTTAAAATATTTGGGACAACAAATGTGGTGGACAAAGTACTGCCCATTAGCGGCGGCAAAAACTATAGAATTACGGGAGTTTTTAAGGATATGCCCGTAAATACACAGCTACAACCTAATTTTTTGGCTTCCTATGCCAGTTTTGTGGAGCAGGTAAAAACAAATTCTAATGGGGAGGAGGATCCTGAAACGTGGTGGGCGTCAGATGGTTGTTTGACTTATTTACTATTGCGAGAAGGCGTTCAGCCTAGTTCGGTGGAGGCCAAATTTCTACCAGTTGTAGAAACGGGTGTAGGTGATTTAATGAAACGTTTCAATTCTTCGGTCACCTATAATTTACAACCGTTAACCAATATTCATCTCGACTCCAATTACATGATGGAACCTTCCCCCAATGGTGATGGCAAAACAGTATATCTTCTTTTGGCAATAGCATTTTTTATTTTGATAATCGCTTGGATCAATTATATCAATTTGGCTACGGCCCGTGCAATTAGTAGGGCAAAGGAAGTAGGTGTTCGTAAGTCGATCGGTTCGCAACGCAAACAATTGATTATTCAATTTTTTTTCGAATCGGCTCTTTTCAATGGTATGGCCTTGGTGTTTGCATTAGGCTTGGTACTTATAGCTATACCAGCTTTCAATCAACTTTCAGGACAAGATATTTCATATGATCTGTTTTTGAGTGGCAGCTTTTGGCTGGGCCTTATGGCGCTTTTTATTGTTGGTGTTTTTCTTTCCGGGGCCTATCCGGCCTTTGTATTGTCCAGTTTTAAGCCTGTCGAAGTTCTAAAGGGAAATCTGGTCAATACCAAACAGGGGGCTCTGCTTAGAAAATCTCTTGTAGTTTTTCAATTTGCGGCCTCCTTGTTTCTCCTTGTCGGAACTCTAACGGTATACAAGCAAATAGACTTCATGCGTAATCAATCTTTAGGTATTGATATCGACCGAACATTGGTAGTTGCACCACCTATTGTAACTGATTCAACCTTTGCCAATAAGATGACGGCTATGAAAGAAGAGCTGTTGAATTCTCCATCTATAAAGAGCATAACCGCTTCAACAAGTATTCCGGGTGATGCGGTAGCTTGGAATGCGGGAGGTATTAAGTTAACAACACAAGAAGAATCGCAGCAAAAACAGTACCGGGTAATTGGTATCGATTATGATTTTATTGATCTCTTCGACTTAAAAATAACCCATGGTCGGGCATTTTCTGAAGACTATGGTTCAGATCCCGAATCGGTCATTTTTAATGAGGCTGGAATAGTACAACTAGGTTTCAATAATCCGGAAGAAGCACTCGGCAAGCAAATTGATTTTTGGGGAGAAGTATATACCATTGTGGGGATTGTGGACAATTTTCACCAGCAATCGCTACGAGAGGCTTACGAACCATTGATTTTGAGAATGATACCTGATGTGAGAGGGTCTTTGTCAATTCGTATGGAAGCGGATCAAATTGCACAAACGATCAGCCAAGCACAAACAAAATGGGATACATTCTTCCCTGGAAATACGTTTGAACATTTTTTCTTGGACGACCATTTTGATGCGCAGTATCAGGCGGACCAAAAATTCGGCAAAGTATTCGGTCTCTTCACGGGCTTGGCAATTTTGGTAGCATGTTTGGGTTTGTTCGGGCTGGCATCTTTTACCACTTTACAGCGCACCAAAGAAATTGGAATCAGAAAAGTACTGGGTGCGTCCGTATTGGGAATTTTGAAGTTGTTGTACAAGGAGTTTGCCTCATTGCTGGTCATAGCATTTCTAATTTCGATTCCCATAGCATGGTTTACCACGAGCAATTGGTTACATGGATATGCTTTTCGAATTGACATCCATTGGAGTTTTTTCTTGTTGCCTTTTATTGTGATTATGTTGATTGCCTTGGTAACCGTAAGCTTTCAAAGTATAAAGGCCTCGTTGGCCAACCCGGTAAAAAGTTTGCGTACGGAATGAAAGTCCCCCTCTAAATCCTCCCATGAGGTGTAGGATTTAAATTCGGTTGAACGAATTATATATAAGTCGAATTAGTCCAGAAACCATTCCCCCTCTCTTCGGAGGGGGTTATGGGGAGGACAAAAACGAGAATCATGTTTAAAAATTATCTAAAAATCGCTTGGCGAAACCTCTGGAAGGACAAAGAATATAGCATTTTAAATATCTTCGGATTGACCGTTGGAATTACCTGTAGCCTTTTTCTGATCTTTTACGTTTTAGATGAACTAAGCTATGATCGTTACAATGAAAAGGCCGAACGTATCTACAGGGTAGTATCGCACATTCAGGAACCGGAAAGGGAAATGAAAACAGCCAATACGCAATATCCATTGGGGCCGGTACTTCAAAAAGATATTCCCGAGGTTGAGCAGGCGGTTAGGCTGGTAGGTGTTGAAGAAGTCTCTTACGAGGTAGGTGAAAACAAGTTTTTGGAAAATGAAATCTATTATGCAGACAAAAATCTTTTCGATCTATTCACTTTTCCCTTTATAGAAGGACTACCAGCAAAAGCCTTGGTCGAGCCAAATTCGATAGTATTGACCGCGTCTATGGCCGTAAAATATTTCGGAAAGGAAAATGTTGTAGGACAATCCTTGAAAAACAGTAGGGGTGAACTTTTTCAAGTAACCGGTGTCATTGCCGATGTTCCGAATAATTCACATTTTACAGCCGAAGCTTTTATTTCCTCTAGTACGCTACCGGAAGATTTTTCTAATTTCTGGGGCCAGTTCGGAAATTATTACACCTATGTGCTCCTTAAGCCCAATACCGATGCGAAGGGTTTTGAAGCTAAGATGCTTCCATTGTACGACGCATATATGGCCGAGATTTTTGAACAATACAACGTGAAGATAAAATATAAGGCCCAACCTATTACCGATATACATTTACACTCCGAATTAACTGAGGAGCCCTCAGAAACTGGAAGTATGTCGTATATCTATATTTTTTCGGTCGTCGCCTTATTGATGCTTATTATTGCAAGCATCAACTATATGAATTTGACCACGGCCCGGGCTGCTGGTAGAGCAAAGGAAATAGGTATCCGTAAAGTCGTGGGGTCATACCGCTCCCAACTTATTAAACAGTTCTTGCTAGAATCGTTGATGATAGCCTCAATTTCAACAGTATTAAGCATAGTACTTACCCTATTGTTAACGCCTTACTTCAATGATATTTCGGGTAAAGAACTTGCCTCGGAATCAATCTTGCAACCAAGTGTTTTATTGATTCTTAGTGGCATTGTGGTTTTGGTGGGTCTTTTAGGCGGTAGTTATCCGGCTCTATATTTAACGAGTACTAATCCAATTTCCGTACTCAAGGGTAAATTGGCGAAAGCTTCCACTAATAATGTTTTAAGAAAAGTATTGGTGACCGCACAGTTCTCAATTTCAATGATAATGTTGATCTGTACATGGGTGGTCTACAATCAATTGCATTATATGAAAGACAAAGATCTCGGTTTTAATAAGGAGCAAGTTGTTTCCATTAAAATAGACCGAATGGAAAATCGTACCGGGCAAATGAGAATCTTCAAAAATGAAGTGCTTAAAAATGCAGATGTTCTTTCGGCGAGTATTGCAGAGGCTACACCGGGCACACCTACCAATATTAGTCTGTTCGTTGTCGAAACAAAAGATGGGACGATAGATAAAGGAATTGACTTTTATGGTATCGATGAGGACTATTTCGAGACACTTGGTATAAAATTGACCAAAGGAAGGAATTTTTCCCTCTCAAATCCGGCGGACACTTTAAGCAGCGTTATCGTAAACGAAACACTGGTAAAGAACTTAGGATGGGAGGAACCGATAGGCAAAAAAATAGTATTCCCCAGTGATGTGGATACCGAGCTGAGTGTAATCGGGGTCATAAAAGATTTCAACCAAAAATCATTGTATAACCCAATAGAGCCATTGATTTTTGTTTACAATCCCAATGCTTCTGGTTTACAGGCAAAAATTGGCTCTGCCTCTATTTCTGCAACGATTGCCAAAATGGAGGCCTCATGGAAAGATCTGTTCCCCAATGCCCCGTTTCAATACAATTTTTTGGATCAAGAGTTTAACTCCCAGTATAGTGCCGATCAAAAAAGGGGGCAGATTTTCACGGCATTTTCTGCTTTGACAATTCTTATTTCCTGTTTAGGCCTTTTAAGCCTTGTGGCCTTTACTACGCAACAGCGACGGAAAGAAATCAGTATCAGAAAAGTCGTGGGCGCAAAGGTTTCGAACATTGTTTTTCTTATTGCTAAAAGTTTTATGGCCTTGATAGGCTTCGCATGTCTGTTGGCGTTCCCGATCGCTTATTTATTTATGTATAAATGGTTGCAAGTATTTCCATATAAGACAGAATTGAAAATATCCACTTTCCTGTTCTCGGCAATGATTATAGTCATCATAACCCTGTTAACGGTCGGTTTCCATACCATAAAATCAGCAATGGCCAACCCCATAAAAAGTTTACGCGCGGAGTGAAAGTCCATCGCTAACTCCCCCGGAGGGGGAGGATTTAAATTCGATTGAATGAAAAATAAAATATATAAGTTGAACTAATACCGATACCATTCACCCTCCTTTCGGAGGGGGCTAGGGGAAAGACAAAAACGAGAATCATGTTTAAGAATTATCTAAAAATCGCTTTGCGAAACCTATGGAAAAACAAAGGCTATAGCTTTCTCAACATCTTCGGTCTGGCTATTGGAATTACTTGTGCTAGTTTGATACTATTGTGGGTTGAAGATGAGGTAAGTTTCAATAATGTTTTCCCGAAACAAGACCAAGTGTATTATGTGCCCACCAACCAACAATATGAAGGGGAATGGCGTACGGTTTTTCAGTCCACACCTGGTCCGTTGGCAAAAGTGATGAAAGATGAGATTCCGGGAATTGTCGGAAGTTCTCGCACGTTGGGATATGACTTTCTTTTTGAAGTCGGTGAGCATTCTATCAATAAATATGGAAGGTTCGCAGATCCTGATTTTCTTGATATGTTCAATCTCAACTTTCTCGAAGGAAATCTTGAGAATGCCTTTAAGGAAAATGATGCCATTGTCATTTCCGAAGAAACGGCGACCCACCTTTATGGGGCAGGTACATCGGTATTGGGCAAGGTGATTCGAGTCAACAATGATACGAACTACACTATTACCGGGGTGTTCGAAAATTTACCGATTAATGTGAGCTATTGGTTCGATTGGGTTGCCCCGTTTGAAAGAATTGTAGCCGATAGGCCATGGATGACGGAATACGGGAGCCTTTTTTCGGACACTTTTGTAGAATTATCCCCTGAAGCCGATTTTGAAACCGTTGATGCCAAAGTACGTAAAATTCTTCCAGCAAAAACTGGAGAAGAAGACACCGTTGCCTTTCTTCATTCAATGAAAGATTGGTACTTGAGATCTAACTTTGAAGAAGGTAAAAAAGTAGGCGGACAAATCGTTTATGTGCGATTATTTGCCCTAATTGCCATTATCATCCTCTTGATCGCCTGTATCAATTTCATGAACCTATCAACCGCCAGGAGTGAAAAAAGGGCCAAGGAAGTTGGGGTGCGAAAGGTTCTGGGTTCCGGCAAAAAAAGATTGATTTCCCAGTTTATTGCCGAGGCTTTGATTACGGCGGCATTGGCGACTATAATAAGTGTCATCTTACTGATAATTCTCTTGCCCCAGTTCAACATCCTTATTGAGAAACAACTGGAGCCTCGACTTTTTGATACGACGCATTTGCTTTCCCTTCTTGGTATTACACTGATTTGCGGCCTTCTTGCAGGATGGTATCCCGCCTTTTACCTATCCTCCTTTAAACCCGTAGAAGTTATCAAGGGAACAAGGTCAAAAGAGGGTAGTGCCACGATGATCCGAAAAGGGCTGGTGGTTGCACAATTTACAGTTTCCATAGTATTCATTATCAGTACGATCATCGTTTACCAACAGGTAAAACACGTAAAAAGTCGCAATCTGGGGTTTGAAAAAGAAAACCTCATCAAAATGCCGGTAAACGGAGATGTTATTAAAAATTTCTACCCCATAAAACAGGACATGCTAGCATCGGGAATGGTTGAAAATATAGGATTGAATAATTCCGAAGTTCTCTCAGGAGGCAATAATGGTTCTGGTTTCGATTGGCAAGGCGGTACCGATACAGAAGACGTTTTGATTTCATTTAGGTACATAAGTTCCGGTTTTATCGAAACAGCGGGTATGGAAATTATTGAAGGAAGGGGTTTTAATGAAGATATCGACAACGCCAATAATAATATTCTAGTTACGGAGACTTTTGCGCGATTAATGGGCAAAGGTAGTGCCTTGGGTAAAACAGTTAGGCGTGATGGTGACACATACACGGTAGTAGGTGTTATAAAAGACTATTTGTATGGTGATATGTATGGCAAGAGCGACCCAGTTATGTTTTTTAATTTTCATGGTGATGCACGATTTCTCTACGTTAAAACCAAATCGGACATGACAATGGCCGAAACCCTTTCTGCCATGGAGAATGTTATGAAAACACACAATCCGGCATTTCCTTTCGAATATGAATTTGTAGACGATGCTTTTAATGCTAGATTCAAAAGTGAAAAGTTGGTAGGTAGCCTATCACAGATTTTTGCCCTGCTTGCCATCATCATTTCCTGTTTGGGGTTATTCGGCCTTTCGGCATATACCGCCGAGCAGCGTCGTAAGGAAATCGGTGTGCGCAAGGTATTGGGTTCGAGTGTTGGCGGTATTGTGCAGTTATTGTCAAAAGACTTCATGCGCTTGGTGCTCGTAGCCTTATTGATTGCCGGTCCACTCGCTTGGTGGATGATGCAGCAATGGTTGGAAGGCTTTGCATATCGTATCGAAATTAATTGGTGGGTGTTTGCCATTGCCGGAATTGCGGCAATTGTTATTGCCCTGATGACGGTTAGCTTTCAAGCCATTAAAGCGGCCTTGGCCAACCCTGTAAAAAGTTTGCGTACGGAGTGAAAGTCCCAGTTTAACTCCCACAATAGGGGAGGATTTGAATTCGGTTGAATGAAAAATATTTATGTTGAGTTAATCCCGATACCATTCCCCTCCTTTCGGAGGGGGCTAGGGAGAGGACAAAAACGAAAACTATGTTCAAAAATTACTTAAAAATCGCTTGGCGAAATCTCTGGAAGAACAAAGGGTACAGTGCTCTTAATATTTTCGGCCTAGCCATAGGCATTACCTGTACAAGCCTAATACTTCTTTGGGTGGAAGATGAAATGAGTTTTGATAATTTTTCCCAAAAACAAGACTTGGTGTATTACGTGCCCACCAATCAGCAGTATGAAGGAGAATGGGGTACCTACTATTCTACACCGATGTTGTTGGCCAAGGATTTAAAAAAGGAAATACCTGAAATCGTTAGAGCCTCTGCAACATCACCCCAAGCTTTGCTTTTTACCCAAGGTGAAAACGCAATCAATAGACAAGGAAGATATGCCAATGCCGATTTGTTTGAGATATTCAGTCTTAAGTTTTTAGAAGGAAATAAAAATACTGCATTTAACAGACCGGATGCCATTGTACTGACCCAGAAAACGGCTTCAAGTTTATTCGGTGAGAATGTCCAAGTTATGAATAAAGTGCTGCGGGTCGACAATAAAGATAATTACGTTATCACTGGTGTTGTAAAGGACCTACCGAAAAACGTGAGCTTTGGTTTCGAGTGGCTAGCTCCCTTTGAACGCTATTCCGCGGGTGTGGAGTGGATGCAGGACTATAACAGCAACTTTACCGACACTTTTGTCGAATTGGCACCAGGGGCTGATTTTAAAACGGTGAACGAAAAGGTCAAAAAAATAATGCCGTCAATAAAGGAAAATCCATATACATATGCGTTTCTACATTCCATGAAAGATTGGTATTTAAGATCGCATTTTGAGGGAGGCAAAATCGTAGGTGGTCAAATAGAGTATGTACGCATGTTCATGCTTATAGCACTGATTATCCTATTGATCGCCTGCATCAACTTCATGAACCTGTCTACGGCGCAAAGTGAAAAAAGGGCAAAAGAAGTGGGTGTTCGAAAAGTACTGGGTTCCGGCAAAAAAAGGTTGGTGACACAGTTTATGTCAGAGGCCATGATTACCGCTACGATCGCAGCAATATTTAGTGTTATTTTATTGATGTTATTGCTTCCTCAATTCAATGTAATGGTCGGAAAACAATTGTCATTCCACCTTTTTGACGCTGTCCATACACCTTCTATCATCGGCATTACCTTGATTTGTGGTCTTCTTGCTGGCTGGTATCCTGCATTTTATCTATCGTCTTTCAAACCGGCGGAAGTGATAAAAGGAGTAAAAACAAAAGAAAGCAACGCCACGTTAATCCGAAAAGGACTAGTAGTAACTCAATTTACCGTTTCCATCATATTTATCATTAGTACAATCATTGTTTATCAGCAAATACGACATGTAAAAGGCCGTGATTTGGGATATGAAAAAGAGAACCTGGTCAAACTACCGGTTAATGGGGATGTAGTTAAAAATTTCAACCCCATCAAAAAAGACATGATTGCCACAGGCAGGATTGAAAACGTGGCGCTTAACAACGCCGATATACTTTCTAGTGGCAACGACGGCTCTGGCTTTCAGTGGCCGGGCGGAACTGACACCGAAGATGTATTGATTTCATTTCGACACATTACTTCCAATTTTTTTGAAACCGCAGGCATGCAAATTGTTGAAGGCAGGGGCTTTAGTGAGGATGTCTCGAAAGATAGTTCGAACATATTGATTTCACAATCGTTCGCCCGTTTGATGGGTTCGGGAAGTCCTTTAGGCAAAATAATCACACGTGGAGAACCACGTACGGTCATCGGTGTTGTAAAAGATTACCTGTATGGCGATATGTATAATGCAAGTGGTCCGGTAATGTATTTTAATAATCCTGATTGGGCCAATTATATGTATGTAAAAGCAAAGATCGGCGTGACAATGGCATCTTCGCTAGCAGCCATGGAAAGTGTATTAAAACAACATAATCCGGCCTTTCCGTTCGATTATGAATTTGTTGATGATGCTTTTGACTCAAAATTCAGAAGTGAAAAACTACTAAGCAATCTATCTCGAATTTTTGCCCTGCTCGCTATCATAATTTCCTGTTTAGGATTATTCGGTCTAGCGGCATATACTGCAGAAAAACGACGAAAGGAAATTGGTGTACGCAAGGTTCTGGGATCAAGTGTTACAGGCATTGTACAATTATTATCGAAAGACTTTATGCGTTTGGTAATTTTCGCACTATTTATAGCCGGCCCCCTTGCTTGGTGGGCGATGCAAAACTGGTTAGAAGGTTTTGCCTATCACATTGAAATCAACTTGTGGGTTTTTGTCATCGCTGGGCTGGTGGCAATTTGCATAGCCTTATTAACAGTAAGTTTTCAGGCAATTAAGGCCGCGGTGGCCAACCCTATAAAAAGTTTGCGTACTGAATAATCTCCCCTTCTAATAAGGAGGGATTGAGGGAGGTGTAAAAACGAAAAGTTGCATAGATGCTGAAATGAATTCAGCAAAAAAAAACGAGAACTATGTTCAAAAACTATCTAAAAATCGCTTGGCGGAATATAAAACGCAACAAGGGCTACAGCTTTCTGAATATCAGCGGCATTGCCATCGGGCTTGCGGCTTTTTGGATGATTGCGCTATATGTTGCCGATGAATTCAGCTATGACAGATCATTTTCTAACGCAGAGCGTATCTACAGAGTCGCTCAACACGCGAATTGGGAGGGTGGAAACATGGACATTGCACTTACATCCCCACCCTACGCAACGACTTTTAAAAATGATTTTCCCGAAGTTAAAGATGCGGTAAGGATTGGTGTCGAGGCCGGTGATTTAATACACTACGAGAATAAAACGATAAAGCAGGATGATATATGTTACGCGGAAAGTTCTTTCTTTAAGCTATTTGACCATCCCTTTTTATATGGTAATTCGGATAACTCTTTGGCCCAGCCAGGATCGATTGTTATTGCCGAAAGCCTTGCCCTTAAGATTTTTGGGGATGCTTCCCAAGCCATCAACAAGACTATCGAAATGGGTAGTGGAAAATATCCGATCAAGGTAACCGGTGTTATACAGGATATGCCGCAAAATTCGCACCTGCAGTTCAGTGGAATCCGGTCATTTGAAAAAGACGATCTAAAAAGTGAAAATTGGGACGATGTATTTCTCTATACATACATCCTGTTAAAGAAAAGGGCCGACCTGAAATCCCTCGAAAATAAACTGGTTCCTCTTGAAAAAAATCTTGCCCAACAGAATGATTTTACAGATTTCCGAATGGAACTACAGCCGCTAACCTCAATTCACTTGCATTCCGATCTGGATTATGAACTGAGCAGCAACGGAAGCGTCGGTCGTGTATACCTATTTATTGTGATCGGCCTGCTCGTGTTGTTGATTGCGGTAATCAATTACATGAATCTTTCCACGGCGCGATCGACCATGCGAGTGAAGGAAATCGGGATACGAAAAGTTGTCGGCTCTGGAAGAAAACAGCTGATAGGCTTGTTTATATCCGAAGCACTGCTCGTGACGTTTATCGCTGCCCTGATTGCCTGTTTCTTGGTTCAATTGACACTTCCGTTTTTTAATGAACTCGCAGACAAAGACTTGGGCCTTTGGCGTTTTGGAATCGTAAATACCGTCGGATCGATTTTCATTTTTACGCTCCTGACGGGAATACTTAGCGGTAGTTATCCCGCATTGGTTTTGTCACGGTTCAAAATGATTCCGTCACTTAAAGGTCAGCTTGGCAATATGCAAAGCAGCGTAGTCTTCCGTAAATCGCTGGTGGTAGTACAATTTGTAATAACGGTCTGCTTGATAAGCGGATCCTATATTATATACAGGCAAATGCAGTTTGTGTCACAGAAAGACCTTGGCTTTCAGAAAGAGCAAATACTGATATCCCATATCGATAATATGGAAGTGCGCAACAAGATACCGGCCTTGAAACAGGCACTTTTACAAAGCCCACTGATCGAAGATGCCGCCACGGCAGGAAACCCCATTGGCACCAACTATCTCGGTAAAAATGGTTTCTATTTTGAAAAAAATGGAGCAATGCAATCCACAGCCCATCTCGCGAACAATATCTATGTAGATGAAGATTTCCTGCGAACCAATGGTATGCAGTTGTTTCAAGGAAGGAATTTCTCAAGTGATATGCCAACGGACAAGGAGGGTGCCGTAATCATTAACCAAACGTTGATGAGATCGTTGGGCTTTACCGATGCTATCGGGAAAAGAATCCAGTATAAGACAGCTAATGATAGCACGGTCAACCGAAAGGTTATAGGTGTTGTCAAAGATTTTCATTCCACTTCACTCCAACATAAAATCGAACCTATGGTGCTACTGATGCCCCCGAACGAAGGGGAACGGGACAATCTATATGTGAAAATCGCAAAAGGCCAAGCTGTGGCCGGTATCGCGTTTATAAAAAACACGTACAAAAAATTCGATCCTGATAATAAAGCGGACTTCCATTTTCTCGATGAGAATTTTAACCGGCAATATGTGGCCGAACAAAAACAGAAGAAACTATCGCTGATCTTTACAGTTTTGGCTTTTATCATTTCATGCCTTGGTCTGTTGGGCCTCGTAATCTTTATTGCTGCACAGCGTAAAAAGGAAATAGGGGTAAGAAAAGTGCTTGGAGCTTCCATAACCTCGGTTACGGTAATGCTGAGTAAAGATTTTGGTAAGTTGGTGGCCATCGCGGCCCTAATAGCTTTTCCCATTGCTTGGTTTGCCATGGATAGATGGTTACAGGATTTTGCCTACCGCATAGAAATTAAGTGGTGGATGTTTTTAACGTCTGGAGGTATTACCGTAATAATCGCCTTGATTACCGTAAGTTTTCAGGCCATCAAGGCAGCGAGTGTTAACCCCGTAAAAAGTTTGCGTACAGAATAAAATACACATCATCATCAAAAAACATCAATCATGTTCAAAAACTATCTAAAAATCGCTTGGCGAAACCTAAAACGGAATAAAGCCTATTCGGCTATCAACATTGGTGGACTTGCCCTTGGAATGGCGGTAGTCATCATGATAGGCTTATGGGTATTGGACGAATTTACGTTCAACAAATACCATGAAAACCATGATAAGATTGCCCAGGTCTATAATCGAAGCAAGAATTTGGATACTGGTGAGATTGGCTCATTCCCCTCCACGATGTACATCATGGGTACCGTAATCAAAGATAATCATCAAGACTATTTTGAACACGTTTTAAGGGGGACTTGGATCGGGGATTATGTGCTTACCAACGCAGGAGAAAATTATACCCAAACCGGGCAGTTTATCGAAAGTGGGGCATTAGATATGCTTTCGCTAAACATGATAAGAGGTTCTCATTCAAGCCTAGAAGATTTGAATTCAGTGGTTGTATCCGAATCGGCAGCATTTGCAGTTTTCGGTAAACAAGACCCCATCGGAAAATCCATAAAAATCAATAATGAGATGGACGCGGTCGTAAAAGGGGTTTATGAGGATTTGCCAAAAAACAACAGCTTTGAGAACGTAAAATTCTTTGCAAATTGGAATTTGACAGAAGCCAATGAACCCGAACGATTTGCACGATCTAAAACGGTATGGGACGACTGGTCTTTTCAGCTCTATGTGCAATTAAAACCCGAAATTTCCTTCGAAGCTGCTAATGCCGCATTACGAGATCTATATTTCCAATACGGCCCCTCTGATTCGATCGAGGGCTATGAAAAACGAGGTATTCATCCTTTTGCCTATCAGATGGATGAATGGCATTTGTATTCCGAATTCGATGAGCAAGGTATGCCGACTAAGGGCCGCATCACTTTTGTGTGGCTGTTTATCGCCATTGGCATCTTTGTACTGTTCTTGGCCTGTATAAATTTTATGAACTTGAGTACTGCCCGTTCTGAAAAACGGTCTAAAGAAGTGGGTATTCGAAAGACCGTTGGGTCTAAAAAGAAACAGCTGGTGATTCAGTTTTTGAGTGAATCATTATTGATTTCGAGTCTTGCAACGGTATTGGCCTTTTTGTTGGTATTGCTTTCCCTTCCTTGGTTCAATGAGCTTGCGGGAAAAAATATGGGTATTCCGTGGAGCAACCCATTTTTCTGGGTAGCGATAGTATCTTTTACATTCCTTACAGGATTGTTGGCGGGTAGCTACCCTGCACTTTATCTTTCCTCTTTCAGTCCTATCAAAGTTTTAAAAGGCACCTTTAAGGCAGGGCCTTATGCAACGGTGCCAAGAAAGGTTTTGGTCGTATTCCAATTTGCGGTTTCCATAATGCTTGCGGTCGGTACGGTTATCGTTTTTAATCAGATTGAATTTACCAAAGATAGACCTATCGGGTATGACCAAAGTAATTTGATGTCGGTTCAGATGAACAATCCGGAATACGCCGGTAAATACGATTTGTTACGTGACGAGCTTAAGAGTACAGGTGTAGTTGAAGAAATGACACAATCTTCTTCGCCATTGATTGGTGTATATAATAATGGTGGTGGCGGCATCAATTGGACAGGCAAAGATCCAGAAATGCGACCGGATTTTGGAATACTTCGAATAACGCACGATTACGGAAAAACTGTAGGATGGCAATTTTTAGAAGGAAGAGATTTTTCAAGGGAATTCGCCTCAGACTCAGCAGCTGTAGTCATTAACGAATCAGCCCAAAAGTATATGGGACTGGAAAACCCGGTCGGGGAATATATAACAGGCGGTAATGAACGTATTAAAATTATCGGGGTTACGAAAGATATGGTCATGCAGTCTCCCTTTGAACCTGTAAAACAGGCTTTGTTTTTTATTGATTACGACCGGGTGAATTATATCGAAATCAAACTAAAACCAGAGGCAAGTGCAAGTGCCGCCATTTCTAAAATAGAATCGATATTTGCCAAGGTAGTACCTTCTGCTAAATTCGATTACAAATTCGTTGATCAAGAGTTTGACCGCAAGTTCGAATCGGAACAACGTCTAGGCAATCTTGCAGGAGTCTTTACCCTCTTGGCTATCCTGATTAGTTGTCTTGGCCTTTTCGGCCTAGCCTCGTTCGTAGCCGAACAGCGCACCAAAGAAATCGGAGTACGAAAAGTTTTGGGCGCATCTGTTCTAAATCTTTGGAAAATGCTTTCTAAAGATTTCGTGCTGTTGGTATTGATTTCTTGTTTGATCGCTATTCCTATAATCTATCACTTTATGGGCCGATGGCTACAGAATTATGAATACCGAATGGAAATCTCTTGGTGGATTTTTGGGCTAGCTATAGCTGGAGCATTAGTGATTACAATTTTGACGGTAAGTTTTCAGGCCATAAAGGCCGCGAGTGTTAACCCCGTAAAAAGTTTGCGTACAGAATAAAATATAAATCATCATCAAAAAACATCAATCATGTTTAAAAACTATCTAAAAATTGCTTGGAGGAGTCTTAAAAAGCAACCCTTCTTTACCTTTCTCAATACGTTTGGGCTTGCCATCGGCATGGCTGGGGGTCTACTCATTTCTTTATACGTCTATGACGAATTGAGTTTTGATAAAATGTTTGTCGATGCCGACAGAATCTATAGAGTCAATGCCGATATTAAATTTGGCGGCGAAGCGAGCATATCAGCTGAAGTTTCGGCACCAATGGCCGAAGCGATCCAAAAAGATTTGTCCCAGGTAGAGGCCACCACGAGGATCCGAGATCAAGGTAGTGCCCTAATCCGAAAGAGTAACACCGAGGCTAACACCAAAGAGCTTCATGTTGCTTTTGCCGATCCTAGTATTTTTGGAATGTTCGGTATAGAATTACTTTCCGGAGATTCAAAAACCGCGTTGAAAGAACCGAATACCTTGGTTATGACAAGAATGGCCGCAGAAAAGCATTTTGGCGTAAGAGATGCTTTAGGCCAAAGCCTCATATTGAATAACAACGACACTTATACCGTAACCGGCATTATAGAAGACCTGCCCAAGAATTCATTTCTCAGGGAACATAGTGTTTTTATGGCTATGGCCGGATACGAAGATGCGCAGCTGCTTGAATGGGGCAGCCATAATTACTTTACCTATATCAAACTAATACCTAGCGCTAATATTGAGGATATACAGGGGCCCTTACAAGGTATGCTTGGTAAATATTTGATTCCATGGGTGCAAGCTATTTACCCTGGTATGACCCAAGAGGCTTTCGAAGCATCAGGAAACTATTTAAGGTATAGCACGATTCCGTTAACAGATATACATCTATATTCTAATAGAGACACTGAACTTAGTGCTAATAGCAGTATTGAAAACGTCTATATTCTATCTTTCATTGGCCTTTTCCTGATTTTGCTGGCGAGTGTTAACTTTATGAACCTATCGACGGCCCACTCCCTAAAAAGGGCCAAAGAAGTTGGTGTCCGCAAAACCTTGGGTTCTAACAAAAGTGATTTGATAAGACAGTTTCTCACGGAGTCAGGCCTCATGTCCTTTATTTCATTGCTTTTGGCCATCGTACTTGCGCTAGTGGCTTTACCTTTTTTCAATGAGCTTTCTGGCAGGGCCATTGCCTTGCCGTTTAGCAATCCCTTTTTCTGGCTTATATTATTTGGCACAACACTATTATTAGGGCTCCTATCAGGTAGTTACCCTGCCTTTTTTATGTCAAGATTTATGCCGGTCAAAGTTCTTAAGGGATCAGGGATGGCAAGTATTGGTGGAGGCAATGTAAGAAACTCGCTAGTCGTATTTCAATTTGCTATTTCTGTGTTTTTAATCGTGAGTACTTTAGTTGTTTTTCAACAATTACAGTTTATTCAAAACAAAGATTTGGGCTTCGTTAAAGACCAAGTGTTGGTCGTTGACGATGTTTCGGCCTTGGGTAGCCAGGTGCAACCATTTAAAGAGGAAATTCAGCAACTATCTCAGGTAAAAAGCACATCTCTGAGCAGTTTTTTACCAACTCCTTCTTCAAGATCTAATACTACATATTTTAAAGATGGGTCACCAGACCAAGAAGATGCGTTGAATATGCAAACATGGGCCGTGGATCACGACTACATGGCTACGTTAGACATTGAAATCGTTGCAGGAAGGGATTTTGATCGTCAATTCCCAACGGATTCAACGTCCATAGTTTTGAACGAGTCGGCCGTCAAAGTTATGGGTCTATCGCCAGAGGAGGTATTAGGAGTCAGACTTTCACGTGATTTAGGAGAGGAAAACCCTGTGTTTTTCAAAGTAATCGGCGTTGTTAAGAATTTTCATTTTGAATCACTGCGAGAAGATATTGGTGCCCTAAGTCTTTATTTGGGAGATTTTTCTAGCGCAATGGCCGTAAAAATAAATGAAGCGGACTTATCAAGTGCTGTTAGCAGTATTGAAACCTCATGGAACAATATTGCACCGGGACAACCTTTTAATTATTATTTCTTGGATGAATCTTTTAATAACACGTATGAAGCTGAACAGCGATTAGGCCAAATCTTTATCACATTTACGATTCTCTCCATTTTTATCGCCTGTCTGGGATTATTTGGTTTAGCTGCCTTTAATGCCCAAAAGCGAACCAAGGAAATCGGAGTTAGAAAAGTGCTTGGTGCAAGTGTAGGTCAAATATCATATCGACTTACGATTGACTTTTTAAAACTAGTGGGCATCGCCATTCTCATTTCGCTACCGATAGGGTGGTTTGCCATGAACAAATGGCTAGAAGATTTTTCATACCGCGTAGAAATGGGTTGGGGCGTATTTGCAGTTGCAGCTTTATTGGCCATAGCAGTGGCTATAGTTACGGTAAGTTTCCAGAGTATCAAAGCAGCAATCGTAAACCCGGTAAAAAGTTTGCGCACGGAATAATCCCGATAGCTATAGGGACATCATCATCAAGAACGACAATCATGTTTAAGAACTATTTAAAAATCGCCTGGCGGAACATATTAAAGAACAAGGGCATATTCTCCATCAACATTGTTGGGCTTGCCCTGGGCATTGCCTCTTGTTTGATTATTACACTTTTTGTAGTCGATGAACTGAGTTATGATCGCTACAATAAAAAGGCAGATGAAATTGTCAATGTGGTTTTCAGGGCAAAAATCAATGGGGAGGAAATAAAGGAAGGAGCCGTAATGGCACCTGTGGGGGAATCCTTAAAACACGAATTCCCTGAAGTGCTAGATGCCACCCGCATCCGAAATATCGGAACACCGAAGATTATTATTGACAATCAATCGTATCGTGAAGATAGATTCGCTTTTGTGGATGCCAATTTTTTCAATGTATTCACGCTTCCTATTATTGAGGGAGATTCCAGAAACCCACTTCAAGAGCCAAATACAGCGGTAATCACCAAAACCGAAGCCGAAAAATTCTTTGGCGCTCAGGATGCCATTGGCAAATTATTCTATTTGGAAGGACAAGAACAACCCTTTCGAGTAACGGGTGTTATTGATGAGGTGCCCCGAAACTCACACTTTCACTTCGATATTTTCGCTTCTATCGAAGGGCTTGATGAGGCCAAAAGCGACTCTTGGTTCAAAGGCGACTTCTTTACATATTTACTTCTAAAGGAAGGTTCTGATTACAAAAATCTGGAAACGAAGCTGCCTTATATACTAGAAAAGTATATGGGGTCTAAGATGCAGGAAGAAATGGGTGTACCCTTTGAAGAATTCACCAAAGAAAATCAATTGGGGTTTCGAATCTTTCCACTGACCGATATTCATTTATACTCCGATAATTCGTCGTATAGCCAATTGGAACAGGGCGGTGATATTAAGTATGTCTATATTTTTAGTGCAATCGCTCTTTTTATGTTGCTGATTGCATGCATTAATTTTATGAACCTCTCCACGGCCACGGCCGCAAAAAGGGCTAAGGAGGTAGGCATTCGTAAAGTCTTGGGGTCAAATAAAAACCAGCTGCTCTATCAATTTTTGTCAGAATCTTTTATTGCGACACTGTTGGCGGTGGTATTCGCGGCAATTTTGGTAGCTGTATCCTTGCCGTACTATAATGAATTGGCCGGAAAAGAACTACAAATCGATTTCCTATGGCAGCCTACTGTTTTGGTATCGCAAGTACTTTTGACTTTTTTGATAAGCCTTTTGGCAGGAGGCTACCCAGCTTTCTTTTTATCATCCTTCAAACCGATTGAAGCATTAAAAAACAAGTTCTTAGGAGGAAACAATAATAAGGGCGTCCGAAGTGGTTTGGTAGTTTTTCAATTTGTGGTCTCTGCCGGATTGATATTGGCGACCTTGATAGTGAACCAGCAAATGCAGTATATTCAAAACAAGGATATTGGCTATGAGAGAGATCAATTGCTCGTAATTCGAGAGGCTTATCTGCTAGGTAATGATCAAGAAGCTTTTAAAAATGAATTGCTTAAAAACCCTAAGGTAGCATCTATTTCACAATCAGCTTTCGCCCCTGCCGGGTTTTCCGATAATAATCAGACCATGATTTCTAAAGATGGTCAATTCGTAAGAAGAATGCCCGTATATAACATTGACGAAAATTATATACCTACTATGGGTATGCAGTTGATTGTTGGAAGGAATTTTTCCAAAGAGTTCGGTGCCGATTCCACAAATGTAATCATCAACGAAACCGCTGCAAAAGTATTAGGCCTTGGCGAAAACCCCTTAGGTAAAGTGATAACAGAAGGTGGAGGTACAAGAACGGTGGTAGGGGTCATCAAAGACTTTCACTTTAAATCACTACATCAGCCTATAGATCCATTATTCATGTTATATAACCCATATGGCGGCCTCATCATAAAGGCAAAATCGGCAGATATGTCCGGGCTGATTGCCGACACCAATACACTATGGAACGGTTTTAATAGCGATGAAACTTTTGGGTACACACTGTTAGATGAATCGTATCGACAGACCTATGCAACCGAACAAAAAATGGGAACAGTATTGAACGTCTTTGCGTTATTGACCATTTTGGTGGCCTGCTTGGGACTTTTCGGATTGGTGACTTTCACGGCCGAACAGCGGTTCAAGGAAATCGGTATCCGAAAGGTTTTGGGCTCGTCCGTATTGGAAATTATTGCGATGCTTTCTAAGGACTTTTTAAAACTGGTTTTCATTTCATTTTTTATCGCTTTCCCCCTTGGGTATTATTTGATGGACAAATGGCTGCAAGGTTTCGTGTATCGAATAGAAATGCAATGGGGGGTGTTCGTTTTGGCGGCATTGGTCACACTATTGATTGCATTTGGCACCATTGGCTGGAAGAGTTTTAGGGCCGCGACCATGAATCCTATTAATGCCTTGAGGGATGAATAAATAACACCAAACCTATGCTGAACTTTTCAGTATCAAATAACAAGAACCATGTTTAAAAACTATCTGAAAATTGCATTTCGAAGTTTATGGAGGCATAGGGGTTTCTCTTTCCTGAACATTTCTGGTTTAGCAATTGGTCTTACCGCCGGTTTTTTGATGCTTCTTTATGTGAGTTTTGAATTGAGTTACGATCAATTCCATGGCAAGGTTGATAGAATTTATCGAGTAGTTTCGGATATTGAAACTCCTTCAAGTTTGGTAAAAAATAGTGAACCCGCGTATGCTGTACCGCCGCATATGCAAGAAGAATTTGAGGAAGTTGAATCAGCCGTACGAATTTTGGAAACCGGCCTATTGGTACATAGAGATGGCGAAAGATACAATGAAAAAAAGGGCTTGGCAGTCGACCCCGATTTTTTTAAAGTCTTTGATTTTAAACTTTTATCAGGGGATAAGGAAAGATTGCTTACAGACCCCTTTAGTGTCGTTCTCTCCGAATCGATGGCAAAAAAATATTTCGGGGACGAAAACCCCATCGGCAAGTCTTTGGATATTGAAGATTACGGCTTTGTTGGAAATGTAACGGGGATTATGGAAGATATACCCGAAAATTCACATATTGTTGCGGACATTCTTTTTTCGCTAACAACCTTTCAAACGGAAAATTATAGTCCCGGAATGAATGACAACTGGGAGGGATATCAGCCATACGCTTATGTTCTTTTGAAGCCAAATATTGACCCTGAAGTATTGGAAACAAAGTTTCCCGATTTTTTAGAAAGGAATGACGGAGCGGGTATGAAAAAGCTCCAGGCATACGTTACTTTGTACTTAGAACCTTTTAGTGATGTATATCTACGCTCCGATCGCTTTAGAACTATAAACGGTAACATAAATAATATCTATACATTCTCTATTATTGCCCTATTTATTTTGTTGATTGCCTGTATTAATTTTATAAACCTTACTACGGCACGTTCTATGGAGAGGGCCAAGGAAGTGGGTATACGAAAGGTGATCGGTGCAAAAAAAAGACAATTGGGTTTTCAGTTTATCGGAGAATCGACCATCATTTGTTTATTGGCATTTTGCTTGACGGTTGTAATGACCGCCTTGATTTTACCCTATTTTAACGAAATGGCTGGCAAAGTTGTTGCTGAGGATATTTTTTCAAACCCAGTCCATTTGATTTCCTTATTCGTTATCGCGTTGCTCATCGGTATTTTGGCAGGCATTTATCCTGCATTTGTTTTGTCCTCATTTAAGCCGGTAAATGCTTTGAAAGGAAGTGTTTCCAATGGGGCAAGAGGAATTCTACTAAGAAAAGGATTGGTGGTTACTCAATTTTCTATTTCCATTGCACTAATCATCGGTACCATTGTCGTTTATAGTCAAGTGAATTTTATGCGTAATCAAGAGTTGGGATTCGATAAGGAGCGGACAGTAATATTGAGCTCCTCAAATACTGAATTGAAGGATGCAATCGAAGATTTATCCGGAGTAGCATCTACAAGTCTTGTTTCAAGTATTCCCGGTGGCGATAATCCTTTGGCTTATTCAAAGGTCGAGAATGTGACTGGCGATCAGCAAATATTGGATATAGCCGCGTACTTTGTAGATTTTGATGCTATTTCTCAATTTGACATGAAAGTCGTTGCGGGTAGAGGTTTCTCCAGAGATTTCCCAACTGATTCCACAGAAGCCATGGTTGTCAACGAAAGTACAGTAAAACTTTTGGGATATTCATCCCCCAAAGAAGTTCTGGGCGCCAAATTCGAGCAATGGGGGCGTACTGGCAGGGTTGTCGGAGTTGTACAGGATTTTCATTTTAAATCTTTAAAAGAAAATATAGAACCTCTGACCTTACGAATAGAGCTAGGCAGAACAGGTCGTTTGACCGTAAAATTGAAACCTGATGATATTGGAAAAACGGTAGCATCCATTGAGGAAAAATGGAAAACCACTGTACCTAACGAGCCATTCGACTACTATTTCCTGGATGAATACTTTGATCGCCAATATCGTGCTGACCAGCGGTTCGGTAATCTCGTTTTTAATTTTTCCTTGCTGGCGATTATTATTTCTTGCCTTGGTTTGCTGGGCCTGGCAGCTTATAGTACAATTCAACGACGTAGGGAAATAGGAATACGCAAGGTAATCGGTTCGTCGGTCATGGGGATAGTCGAACTTTTGTCAAAAGATTTTTTGAAACTGGTCGGCATAGCAATTATAGTTGCGTCGCCCTTGGCCTGGCTAGTTATGAATTCTTGGTTGAAGGATTTTGCTTATCGAATAGAGATTCAATGGTGGGTGTTCGCCTTTGCAGGAATTTCAGCATTATTAGTCGCGCTCCTAACTGTAAGTTTTCACGCCATCAAAGCAGCTTTGGCCAACCCTGTTAAAAGCTTACGAACAGAATGAAGTCCTCCTCCAGAAGGGGTAGGATTTAAATTAAGGACTAAAACCCTGTCGAATGAAAAGCATATAAGTTGAATTAACCCAGACACCATTCCCCCTCCCTCGGAGGGGCCAAGGGGGAGGACAAAACGAGAAACATGTTTAGAAACTATTTAAAAATCGCTTGGAGAAATATAGTCCGAAGCAAATTATTTACGACCATCAATGTTTTTGGTCTAGCTATCAGTATGTCCGTGGGTCTATTGATGATAACGTTTATTTCAGACTTGTGGTCGTATGACGATTTTCACGAAAACAAAAACAATATTTACCGTGTCATCACCCGCAACCAAGATGCCAATGGTCGTTTGATGACACTAGCCTCTAGCTCTGTAAAGGCCGGCCACAAAATAAAGGAAACAGTCTCTGGAATTGATGAGTTGACATTAATACGAAACGGATTTGGAGGCGACGCTGAAATAGGGGATAGTAAAGTGCCTTTGGGTGGATTATGGGCGGATAATTCTTTTCTAAACATATTCACATTTCCGTTATTGGAAGGTGATTCCGGTACTGCATTGCAAGAACCGTATTCGTTGGTCCTCACCGAAAAATCGGCCAAAAAATTATTCGGTAAAACGAATGCCGTAGGTAAAACGGTAAAGTTCGACACCCTTAATTATACGGTAACAGGTGTTATGAAAGATATTCCAAAACTTTCCCACCTCAATTTTGAGGCCCTCGTTTCCTTTTCTACTGTCGAACTCCAGAAACCCAGTGATGATGGTGATTTCTTGGGGTGGGGAAACTTCTACAGTAATTATATCTATGTCGCACTACCAAAAAACCCAGATTTACAAACATTACAATCTCGAATTGATAAGCTGTGTGAATCGGAAAATGCTGGAATTGAAAACCAGAAAATCATGTTGTCGCTACAGTCGTTGAATGAAATTTCTACCGGTACTACCCTTGTCAACGAGATAGGTCCTCATTTAGACGTCATGGCCATTTGGGTTATGGTGGCATTGACCTTTATCGTATTGCTCTCGGCATGTTTTAATTATACGAATCTCTCGATTGCACGAGGCTTAAAACGTACGCGTGAAGTAGGTATCCGAAAAGTAATTGGGGCTAAAAAAAGTCAGATTTTCGGGCAATTTATTACTGAGTCAATCGTAATCGCACTTCTTTCTTTGGCCTTTTCTTTTGTATTGTTAATTTTCTTGAAAGAACAGTTTATGGGGCTGCATCCCTATATCGAGCAATTAGTTTCATTGAAAATTTCAAAAGGTCTTGTATTTGGGTTTACTGTACTTGCCGTACTGGTCGGGTTACTGGCAGGAGTATTACCTGCACTTTTCTTTTCCCGAACTAAACCCTTGTCCATATTAAAAGGATTCTCTTCAATACGACTTTTTCAAAAATTGCGTGTACGAAGAGTTATGATCGTGGTTCAGTATGTTTTTTCCCTAATATTTATTACTACTACTATTATTGGCTACAACCAGTACAAAAGTTTTATAGCCTATGATTTGGGTTTCTCCACTGAAAACATCCTGAATATACAATTACAAGGAAATAAACCGGATGTATTTGTCGAAGCACTTTCCGAGATACCTGCGATATCCGAGATTTCGCAATCGAGAATTATCACCAGCCTAGGAAATATTTATGGTACGCAATTGAAGTACAAAAACCCGAACGATTCTGTTATGGCAAGACAGAATGTGATAGATGAAAAATATCTGCCGATGCATGGACATGAATTCTTGGCTGGAAATAATTTTAGGAAAAGATCGGAGTCTGTCGTTGAAAACGAGGTCATCGTGAATGAAAAACTCCTCAAACGATTCAATATTGGAGAAGACAATCCGGATCGGGCTCTCGGTGAAATCGTTAACGTAGAGGGAAAGGAGTTGACCATAATCGGTGTGCTGAAAGATTTTCATTATGAAAAGCCAATGCAGGCAATAGAACCGGTAATCTTGCGGTATTCGGCAAAACCTGGGAACTATATTAATACCAAGATATCTTCAAATGATTGGCCCGCAACACTGGCCAGTATCGAAGAAGCTTGGAAACGAATAGATGACATTCACCCACTGGAAGCAACCTTCTATGAGGATCAAATCGAGTATTCCTATAGTCAGTTCTCAATTATGATAAAGGTAATCGGATTTTTAGCCTTTCTAGCGATCTGTATTTCCTCCCTAGGTTTGCTCGGCATGGTCGTGTATACCACGGAAACCAGAATACGGGAAATAAGTATCAGAAAAGTTCTCGGAGCGGCGGAAGGCAACCTTATTTATCTACTGGGCAAAAGTTTTTTCGTGCTACTTCTGCTTTCCGCAGTTATTGCCCTTCCAGTGACCTATTTGCTTTTCGACAAGATAATTCTGACCAACTTTGCCTTTCATCAACCTATCGGTTTGGCCGAATTATTTGTAGGGTTCCTTGGTATCTTAGGTATCGCCGTACTAATGATAGGTTCGCAAACTTTTAGAGCTGCGCGTACAAACCCCGCTAAAATTCTTCGAGATGAATAATCAAAAAACAAATATTCATGTTTAAAAACTATTTAAAAATCGCATGGCGAAACCTAACGAAAAATAAAGGGTATTCGGCAATCAATATTGGTGGCCTTGCACTGGGCATGGCCGTAACCCTTATAATAGGGCTTTGGATTCAAGACGAACTGTCTTATAATGACTATTTCACCAAAAAGGATCGGATTGCACAGGTCTATCAATCGCAGACTTTCAATGGCAATACCGGTACAGGTCCGGCCATACCTAGGCCATTGGAAATGGCACTTAGGGAAGGTTACATCGACAATTTTAAGCATCTCGTAATGTCTTCTTGGAACAATTCACAATATCTGAACTATAAGGAAAAAAGCCTTTCGAAGACCGGTAATTTCATGCAACGCGACGCGCCTGAAATTCTAGATTTAAAAATCCTTAAGGGTGAGAAAGATGGCCTACGAGATATAAATTCCATCATGTTATCTGAATCCGTTGCGAATGCCTTGTTCGGTGATGAAGAGCCTATCGGCAAAGTCTTAAAGGTAAACAGTCAGTACGATATGGAGGTGAGTGCGGTTTATGAAGATATTCCGGTAAACAATTCATTTAATGATGCTGAATTCCTGATGCCGTGGGAAAAGTATATTTCCGGCCAGGAATGGATAAAGAACGCCGTTGACCACTGGGGGAATAACTCGTTCCAAATGTTTGTGGAAATTCCCGAAAATACCACCATGGAAAAAATTAGCGAGACCATACTGAATGTAAAAAAAGATGCGAACGAGGATACCGCGGAGTTCAAACCGCAGATATTCCTTTTCCCGATGAAAGAATGGTATTTACGCGGTAATTTTGAAAACGGAAAACAAGTTGGAGGTCGAATAAAATATGTATGGCTTTTTGGTATCATTGGTGCTTTTGTTTTGTTATTGGCCTGCATCAATTTCATGAACCTCAGTACCGATCAGAAAAACGGGCCAAGGAAGTCGGTATTCGAAAATCTATCGGTTCGCAAAGGGGTCAACTGATCAACCAATTCTTAAGCGAATCTTTTTTGGTGGTCTTGTTTGCGTTTTTCGTTGCTATCTTGATTGTTTTGTTGTCTATAAATGGATTTAACGAATTATCGAGAAAAGAGATATCCTTTCCTTGGGGTAACGGTATTTTTTGGTTGAGTTCGTTGATTTTCATCCTGTTTACGGCCTTGGTGGCCGGTAGTTATCCGGCACTTTATTTATCCTCGTTTAGACCTGTAGATGTTTTAAAGGGAACTTTTAAGTCCGGCAAATATGCTGGCTTGCCAAGAAAAATTCTGGTGGTGTTACAGTTCACGGTTTCTGTTGCGTTTATTATTGGAACGGTCATCGTCATGCAGCAAATCAACCACGCTAAGAACCGGCCGGTGGGTTATGATAAAGAGGGTTTGGTGCAAATACCAACCATGAGCCAAGACTTCGAGGGAAAATATGAATTGATGCGCAGTGAGTTTTTAGGTTCAGGCGCCGTTGTCGAAATGTCTACCTCAAGTAGCCCGACTACCCAAATATGGTCCAACCGCGGTGGTTTTGAATGGGAGGGCAAACCCGAAGGGTTTCAAGAAGATTTGGCTTGGACCGAGGTTTCACATGATTACGCAAAGTCGTTGAATTTAAAAATTGTTCTAGGAAGGGATTTTTCCAAGGAATTCGCATCCGATTCTAATGCCGTACTCCTTAATCAAACTGCGGTTAAATATATGGGGCTTACAGAGCCTATCGGAAAATTTATTAAAGATGATGATGATGAAGAAGATCCCGATCCGCCCATGAAAATCATTGGCGTAGTAGAGGATATGATTACACAATCTCCATACGAACCCGTGAAGCAAGGTGTTTACGTCTTCGATGATGGGGATAATGCAAGCTATTATAACCTAAGGTTGAACCCAAATCAGAGTTCAAGTCAGAATATAGCGATTGTTGAAAGGATATTTAGAGAACATTTCCCCGACATTCCTTTTCAATATGATTTTGTAGATGAAGAGTATGGAGAAAAATTCGCTTCTGAAGAACGTGTAGGAACCTTATCGGGTATTTTCACGGCCCTCGCTATCCTAATTAGCTGCCTTGGATTATTCGGGCTTACCTCTTATGTTGCAGAGCAACGCACCAAAGAAATTGGCGTTCGAAAAGTTCTGGGCGCATCGGTTTTCAATGTTTGGAACATGCTATCAAAAGACTTTTTGAAACTGGTTATCATTTCTTGCTTTATCGCTATTCCCATTTCATATTACGTTATGAACGGTTGGTTGCAAGACTACCCATATCGGGTCATATTGGAATGGTGGATTTTTGCCCTTGCCGTTATCGGTGCGTTGGCAATCACCATTCTTACGGTGAGTTTTCAGGCGATCAAAGCCGCGAATTCGAACCCTGTAGAAAGTTTGCGAACGGAATGAACGCCCCCCTCCACCTCTAGCTCTCCCAGAGGGAGAGAACTGGCTCCGTACAAAGAGAGTGAAAAGAGTAGAGAAGTTAGCTCTTTCCACTCTAGGGAGTTTCGGCTTGGGGACTTTTGAAATAAGGTCATGGACCTAAAAAGAATAACGAGCAATAATGAACGAATAAATCATGCTAAAAAATTATCTAAAAATCGCTTGGCGAAATCTAATCAGAAACAAGAGCTTTTCCATTCTCAATATTGTAGGGCTATCCATTGGTCTGGCGGTTACAGCCCTAATTTTGATTTGGATAAATTTTGAATTGGGTGTCGACCAATTTCATGAAAATAATGACCGTATTTACGAGGTGTACAATCAATACCCCGTAGATGGTGAAATATGGACTTGGAATTCAACACCAAAGGTAATGGGGCCGGTAATCGAAAAAGATTATCCCGAAGTAGAAAATGTCACCAGGTTCTTTGACGCATCGTTCTTGTTTTCAACGGATGAAAAAAGAATAAAGTCCAGTGGAAATATTGTGGACGCCGATTTTTTAAAGATGTTCAGCTTCCCGTTATTGGAAGGAAATATAGAAACGGTTTTTGAGAATGTCAACTCGGTAGTAATTACCGAATCGTTGGCAAAAAAGATGTTCGGTGATACACCTCCAGTAGGCAAAATTGTAAAGGTAGATAACGTAGATAGTTTTATCGTTTCAGGGGTCTTGAAAGACTTGCCCTCAAATACGGGTTTCAACTTTGAATTTTTGATGCCATGGAAATATTTGGTCCAAAAAGGCTGGCACGATGAACATTGGGGTAATAATTCCATAGCTACATATGTAATGCTCAAAGCGGGAACCGACTATACGGCATTCTCCAAAAAAATAAAAAACTTACGTGAGCGATACGATAAAGAATCCCCTGATATTGTAACTTTTTTATATCCTTTTTCACGGTATTGGTTGTATTCGGATTTCGAAAACGGGAAGGAGGTCGGCGGTCGAATAGACCTTATTCGAATGTTCGGTATCATTGCCGCCATTATTTTGATTATCGCCTGTATCAACTTTATGAACTTAAGTACGGCCCGAAGTGAAAAACGGGCCAAAGAAGTAGGCATACGGAAGGTGGTCGGAGCGAGAAAAACAGCCCTGGTTGTTCAATTTTTAGGTGAATCGATATTTATTTCCTTCTTAGCGGCACTATTGGCATTGGTTATTGTGTTGGTTGCTTTACCATCATTTAGCACACTGATTGAAAAGCCGTTGTCATTGGAGTTGACCAACCTATGGTTTTGGATAGCTGCATTAGGGGTCATACTATTTACAGGAGTTTTGGCAGGTAGTTATCCTGCCCTATATCTTTCCAGTTTTAAACCTTCGGCCGTATTAAAAGGAACTTTCAGAAAACTAAACAGTCCCATCACCCCTAGAAAAGTATTGGTCGTACTTCAGTTTTCGATGGCCATAGTACTCATTACGGCAACTATCATCGTTAAGCAACAATTGAAAAAGGTTCAAGATCGGCAAACAGGCTATGCCAAAAATAATTTGGTGTACTCGATTATGGAGGGCGATGTTGAAAAGAATTATACGCTTATTAAAGAAGAATTATTGGCGTCGGGTACAGCGGTATCTGTCACTAAGACCGGTTCCCCGATTACCGAAAGTTGGAGTAATTCATGGGGGTTTGAATGGAAAGGCAAAGATGAAGATAATAAAACCTTGGTCCATAGGCTCCCTGCCGATGATGCCGTTGCAAAAACGATGGGTATTGAACTCGTAGCCGGGCGTGATTTAGATTTGAATAAATTCCCAACAGATTCAACAGCAGCTATTATCAATGAATCTGCTGTCGAATTGATGAATTTTGAAGACCCTATCGGACAAATTATTCGTGACAGTGGTATAGATTGGCATGTGGTGGGCGTCGTCAAAGATTTCGTCATGAACTCCCCTTTTCAAAATGTTCAGCCGATAGTCATAGAGGGGGCAAAATCTTGGTTCGGTGTAATTCATATCAAATTCGACCCTTCGAAAAGCACCTCCGAGGCTATTGCGCAGGCCGAAGCTATATTTAAAAAATACAACCCTGAATATCCGTTTAACTATGAATTTGTAGATCAAGAATATGCCAAAAAGTTCAACAACGAAAAAAGAACGGGAGAATTGGTTGGCCTTTTCACCTTACTTACTATTTTTATTTCATGCCTTGGCCTATTTGGACTCGCATGTTATATGGCCGAAAATAGGATTAAGGAAATCGGAATCCGAAAAGTTTTGGGGGCCTCTATACGTAATATAACAACACTTCTTTCAACCGATTTTTTGAAATTGGTGGTAATCGCTATTGTAATTGCTGTGCCGATTTCATGGTATTTTATGAGCAAATGGCTGGAAGATTTCGACTACCGAATTACGATTTCTTGGTGGATTTTCGCCTTGGCCGGGCTTTTGGCTCTAAGTATTGCATTTTTCACGGTAGGTTATCAGGCCTTTAGAGCGGCAATTGCAAATCCGGTAAACAGTTTACGGAACGAATGAAACACTAGAAATTATGTTTAAAAACCTTCTAAAAATAGCATTTCGTAACATCTGGAAAAACAAGATGTTCTCTTTAATAAACATAGTCGGTCTATCAATTGGATTAAGCGCAGCTTTTGTAATTGGCGTCATGATCTATTATGATTTCACCTTTGATAAATTTCATAAAGATGGGGATCGAATTTATAGGGTAACAACAGAGTTCACTTCGGCAGATGGAAGCTTTTACAACCATGCCGCTTCCATTCCTATAGGTGATGCGCTCAAGGAAAGGGCAGCTGGTATTGAGACCATCGGCACCTTTTTCACCTCTGAAATGGACAAGGTGGAAAATAAGGAAACGGCAAAGGTCTTTAAGATTATCGAAGACATGGTCTTTGCCGATGCCTCCTACTTTGATCTTTTTAAATACAAATGGCTAGCAGGAGATAGACGCGAATTGCTTTCGAATCCTAACGAAGTCATATTGACAAAGAAAAGGGCGGCCAAGTACTTTCCCAAAACGGATCCTGAACAGGTTATAGGTAAAATATTGGTCTATAACGATTCTGTTCCGGTAAAGGTGACAGGTGTGGTCGCCAATTTTGAACAGCGGAGTGATTTTTATTTTAAGGAATTCCTTTCTGTCAAGACCGCAAACAACACGTGGCAAAAAGACCAAGTCTTTAACGATGAATGGAACAATACGAACTCTTTTTCCCAATTGTTTTTAAAAGTGGGAGAGAATGGTAATGTAGCGGACATTCAAAAACAATTGGATGCTTTGGCCAAAGAACATCAAGACAAGACGTTGATCGATATGGGGCAAGGTCGAATTTTCCATTTACAGCCATTGGACGATTTGCATTTTAACAAAGACTATGGGGTATTTGACGGCACAGACTATCAGGCAAGTAAAACCTTACTCTTCGGTTTGGCCTTCATAGCATTATTTCTTTTGATCTTGGGCTGTATAAATTTTATCAACTTGAATACGGCACAGGCGACCCAACGCGCCAAAGAAATTGGAATCCGTAAAACGCTTGGAAGCTCCAAAAAGCAGTTGGTTTTTCAATTTTTAGGAGAAACATTTCTCTTGACTTTGGCAGCCGCCGTATTTTCTTTGTTCCTGTCGTATTGGATGCTACAGGTATTTGCTGATTTTATGCCACAGGGAATAAATTTTAACTTGTTCAAAAGTCCACTGTTAGTGTTGTCAATCGTTCTATTGCTTTTCTTGGTAACCTTCTTGTCAGGGTTTTATCCGGCACTGTACCTGTCTCGTTTCAAACCGATATCGGTACTTAAAAATCAGGTATTTCCCAGCGAAAATAAAGCTGGGCTACGACGGTATCTGACTGTTTTTCAGTTTACGGTCGCCCAAATATTTATCATTGCCACCCTGATTGTGGGCAAACAGTTGAACTATGTAATGAACAAGGATATGGGGTTCAAAACAAAAGCGATAACCAACGTTAGATTGCCCTATCAAGATAAGTCCATGGGCAAAAGACACGGTTTTGTGGAAAAGATAAAAGCATTACCCCAAGTAGATCAGGTAAGTCTAGGATGGATACCCCCGGCTTCGAATAGCAATCGATCGTCAATGGCCACCTACACCAACGACGGACAAAAAGTGTATACCGATTTAAAACTGCTTACGGGAGACCTGAATTATTTAAGGCTATACGGCATCAAATTGTTGGCTGGTCGTGATAGGTTGAACGATACCATTAGGGAATACGTAATCAATGAAACCTACTCCAAAATATTGGGTTTTAAAAACTCTTGGGATGCCATCGGCAAGACAGTAAAAGTGAACGACGAACTAATCCCGATCGTAGGGGTTATGAAGGATTTTAACCAACGTTCCCTAAGAACATCGATTAAACCCATGGCCTTGGAAGGAGACTGGCGAAGCCAACATAATTCTCAATTTAGTATTACGCATATTGCATTACAGGGAAAAACGGCTGCAGATTGGCCTAAAACGATTAAAGAAATTGAAA
>RCND010000020.1_pt1 | contig 94101 bp, 78 predicted proteins | sample 2041351 | NCBI WGS metagenome assembly RCND01 (sample SAMN09708230, study PRJNA481090) | Marine sediment metagenome, whole genome shotgun sequencing project. | biome: marine sediment; feature: ocean; material: sediment; isolation source: Sewage treatment plant 12B marine sediment (STP12B) ... | reverse complement strand
AAACTGCTTTCCCTCAAAACTGGCATCGGCTTGTAGTCTAAAATCAGTACTCAAATCTATTATTATTGTACCATTTGAAAAGGAATTTTCCTTTAAGAATTTCGTGGAATTTCCATGTCCCAAACAGAGAAATACAACATCCACATTTAGGTTTACGGCTCCAGTAAAAGTCATATCGGTTTGTCCCAATAAATCAGGATGTCCAGATACTAATGGTTTTCCTGAACGTGTGGTGCTATAAACAAAATCGATTTCCGTTGCTGGATGATGTAAAAGAATACGGATGAGTTCTCCACCCGTATATCCTGAACCTCCAATTATGCCTGCTTTAATCATTTGTGCTGTTTTAAGTCATTCCCGCACAGGCGGGAATTTGTTTACTGTTTTCCAAATGTTTGTTTTTGCCTTTTGGATTGAGGTTATGGTCTTTACACCTCCCTTAGGCTCTCTTTTTAGAAACTGAACGCTTATGTTTCAAAATATCATTTAATCCAACATCTATTTATTCACATGACCATAAATCTTACCGGCGTTGGATTGTATTTTTATGAAGCCTTTTGCCTCGTCAGCTGTCCATCCTTTATTTATTTCTCCATAGCTACCAAAGGACGCGTTCATTAAGTCATGGGGAGAAGAAATACCGTTTAATCTAAACTGGAAAGGATACAGACTAACAAATACATCGCCTGATACTGTTTTTTGGGTATCCGTCAAAAATGCTTCTATATTTCGCATCACGGCATCCAGATAATTACCTTCATGTAACAGCATACCATAGAAATTACCTTGCTGCTCTTTTTGAAACTGCTGCCATTTGGTAAGCGTGTGCTTTTCTAATAAGTGATGTGCCTTAATGATAATCAATGCAGCTGCCGCCTCAAAACCTACTCGGCCTTTTATGCCTATAATGGTGTCACCCACATGGATGTCTCGGCCAATGGCATATTTGCTAGCTATAGCTTCCAGTTTTTCAATGTTGTTTACCGGAGTATCATTTTCCCCATCTATAGCCACCAATTCTCCTTTGTTGAACGTAAGCTTTACATCAGACGGTTCTTTTTCCTTTAGCTGACTTGGATAGGCACTATCTGGTAATGATTTTTCTGAGGTTAGTGTTTCTTCACCACCAACAGAGGTTCCCCAGAGACCTTTATTTATAGAGTATTTAGCCTTTTCCCAAGGATATTCTACCCCATTTTCTTTCAAATAGGCAATCTCTGTTTCACGAGATAGTTTATTGTCCCGAATAGGAGTGATTATTTCTATTTCTGGAGCTATAATTTGAAAAATCATATCAAATCTAACTTGGTCATTACCAGCACCAGTACTGCCATGAGCGATGTATTTAGCGCCCATTTTTTTGGCGTAGTTCACAATTTCTATTGCCTGTACAATACGTTCAGCACTTACAGATAAAGGGTAGGTGTTGTTTTTTAGTACGTTCCCAAAAATAAGGTATTTCACTACCTTTTTATAAAAGGTTTGCACGGCATCTATAGAGGTATAGGAGGTTGCTCCAAGTTCTAAGGCTTTTTCCTCAATACTTTTTATTTCTTGGGGCGAAAATCCACCTGTATTTACGCTAACTGCATGGACTTCATATCCTTTTTCCTGAGATAAATATTTTGCGCAGTAAGAAGTGTCCAAACCGCCACTGTAGGCTAATACTAATTTTTTCATGTTGTTTTTGGTCTAAACTGTCAGTTTAAGTGGCGATGCGAACGAGTTTCTAGCTACAACACATTTATTCTCCGCTCCTACTGATAGCATTATTTTGTTTTTTTCTTCAAGAATAAATTCTCTTTTATACTTCTTAATCGCTTAAATGCTTTGCCGTTTACTTTGTCTTTTTTTACTTCCGGTTTTGCATTAGGGTCATGTAGCATGCCTGTACAGAGACATAATTTCTGTTCTGTTCGGGTAAGGATATCAAAATTTTTACATGTTTGGCAACCTTTCCAAAATTCTGGGTCGTCCGTCAATTCGGAAAAAGTAACGGGTTTATAACCTAGTTCGTAGTTTATCTTCATTACTGCTAGTCCCGTTGTTATACCAAAGATTTTCGCATCTGGAAATTTCTTCCTACTGAGGTCAAAAACATATTGTTTAATTTTTTTGGCTAATCCTTGCCCTCTAAAATTAGGGTGTACGATAAGACCGGAATTGGCCACGAATTTTTCGTGTCCCCAGATTTCAATATAACAGAAGCCTGCAAAGACGTCTCCTTCCAGTGCGATTACCGCATTGCCGTTCTGTAGTTTTTTTTGAATATAATCTGGGGTACGCTTGGCAATACCAGTACCGCGGACCTTTGCAGATTCCTCAATGGTATCGCAAACAATCTGTGCGTATTTAAAATGTGATTCGTTAGCAACAACAAGTTTCATTGCTGTATGGTTTTAAAAAGTAAAAAATAAAATTGGTTTTGCTTATGCGGAAATGGACTCACCTATTTCCATGAATTATATCGTACCCCTACGGGCGACGACGGCGTGCGGGAACAAAAGTACCGACTGGAATGGAAATCCAGTTAGAAGAACATGTATGTGCTTTTGTTATCATTATAAATCAAATGTACAATTAATATCGAATTATCCTAAACCAAGCTAAAAAAATTACAAATATTTCAGGATTTGTTACGTTGTGTGCTTATTTCATATATTATATACCCATATACTGCAATATATTCAATGCCAATAAGGTGTAAATTTTCCTTGAAGTCTAACTGAGAATAGGCAAAATAGCTCAATACCACAGTAGCTGACCACAATAGGGCATATCTATAAGTTGTAAAAATACTTAGGGTTACCAAGAAGATAATATACCATGGATGTACTGTTGCAGAAAGAAAATAGTAAAGAGTAAGAACCCATAGCATAGAGGAAAGGAGCACTTGAAGGTCTTGGTTCTTTCTTGTAAAAGTAAATAGGAAGACAATAAGAACGGTTAGAACAGGGGTTATTTTACCATAGATTTTGATTAACTCCCAAGGTTTAGCATCAAATTGTATTGCTATTTGTTTAATGCCATTATATAATCCTGCGTTGAACTCAAAGTTAGAAAACCACAGCCCTATGGTTTTGGAATAGTTGTGAATGAACTCAGATGTATAAAAAGGTGCAAAAAGTAACAATGAGGTTATCCCTATAATAGCATAGAAAAAGATACTTTTTTTAAAACTGAAATGTTTTAAGAACAAGGGTAGAAATAATAAAGGAACCAATTTTACCGATATGGAACAGGCTAGAACTACGGCTGCCCACTGCCATTTATTGACGGATAATAGGTACATGGACCAGACGAAAAAGAATAGCATTACCCCTTCAAAATGTAGATTCCCCGTGATTTCTATGATGATTAGGGGATTTAAAAAATACCAAAATATCAAATGAGGGGAACGGTTAAGCTTTTTTAGCAACTTCCTTCCAAAATAGACTATCCCTATATCTGCAAGAATGACAATACCGCGTAACCCAATGATGGAACCAAGAATGCTCTTTCCTCCCAAAACCCCTGCCAATGCAAAGAGCAATTGGTTCAGGGGAGGATAGTTGCTAAAATGTTTGGCACTTAAACTTCCCATACCTTTATAAAGTTGGTCGGCGTTGCTAATCGGTAGGTCGGGTTGGGAGATGAGTGTGTTGGGTATATTTAAGTAAGGATTGGTGAAATTTTGAACTAATTCCCCATCCCATATAAACCGATAAAAATCTTGAGAGAGATTGGGTTCTGCAACTAGAAAAACGAGTCTGGATAAGATACCTGCTGCTAATAGGAACTTAAAATTCCATTTTTCGAACTGTATCATTTTAAAACAGAAAAAGAACAGCGCTGCAAATAAGGTCAGGAGCTTCACGAAATCTGTTCGCTCCAAGTGGTAACTAAATATGTAATAGCATAGCATGCTCAAGAGAACCAATAAGAGAGATATCTTATGTAATTTGAGGTATGTTATGATAGTAGAGGCCATTAAATTAACTAGTTTGTCTCGATTGATTTAGGGAGTTTTTAGATACTAGAAACTTACTGCTCCATCATTTTACCTAACAGTTCTTTCATCATTTTTGCAGCAAGGTAAGCAGTCATATCTTGAAAATCTCTATCGGGATTGTATTCTACAATATCAGCACCCACAACCTTAGCATCTATATTCTGAAGTAAGCTAATGACCTGTCTAGAAGATAAACCGCCTGGTTCATGATGCGATACTCCTGGCGCAAATGCCGGATCAAAACCATCCATATCTAAAGAAATGTATAGCGGGTTATCGAATTTGGGAATCTTAGTCAAATCCAAATCGCGCATTTCATGAACGTCAACCTTATATTTTTTTGCTTGTTCCGCTTGGTGCTGATTTAAAGTTCTAATGCCTACTTGTACCAATTTTACTGCAAAACCATTTTCCATGATGCGTGCAAAAGGGCAGGCATGAGAGTGGGGGTCACCTTCATATTCGTGGTAGAGATCTGCATGGGCATCTATGTGCAGAATATCCAGTTTAGGATAGTGCTCGTGATATGCCTTTATTATGGGGAAAGTAACGGAGTGATCACCTCCAAGGCTTAGTATTTTAGCTCCGGATTGTAGATGGTTTTGGGTTACATTTTCAATATCAAAGTAATTCGAAATTTTAAAGTTTCCCTGATCGGTTATTGCTTCGTTTTTAATAGAAATTCCATTTTCGGAATACAGGTTCATGGAATCATTATAGAGTGCTTCTCTTATTAATGCAGGTGCTTTCGCTGGTCCGCGTTGAAAAGAAGATTTGGCATCCCATTGTAGGCCTTGGATATTTATTTTGATCATTCGAAATGTCTTTTCTAAAGACCTAAGATACGATTTTAAGATATCCTGATGTTAGGCAAAAAGAAGTGCTTTTGTTTCCAATAAGCCAACTTTCAATATTTTAGTATTGGTCGAAGATTTTCCCATGTAATCATGCGGATATCTTCAACTTCCAAAAGTTTTTTATTTTTCGAATTGGCAAAAAAATCGGTATCTGTTTGCCGCCACTCTGCGCCAAAATTGGGATGGTCTACGGTAATGCCTTGCATTTCATTATCGTTAAAGGCTGGGTGTATTAAAAGTACATTGAGTCCGAGAACTAAATTTTCAGAAACTTGGGCATAGTATTCAGATAGTTTTCCGGTACTGAACATATCAAAATTTCCAATGAGCACTTTTTGTGTTACTAAATCTTTTTTCTTGATAGTTGTTTCAGGATTTAACCCCGTCATTTTAATAAGCTGCTCGTTTACCAGTATTGGAAGTTTATATTTTACTCCTAGAGCACGATAGACTTCAAAGAAATGCTGATTTGCCCCAACACTATACATGTGCGCATCTATATGTGAAGGTTTTAATCCAAATTTCAATACTTTCTGTACTTGAGCATCAAGCTCCTTGACTACATGTTCAGCTTTTGCATTCTTTTTAAGTTCCTCACGGGTTTTATAGAAATATCCATTTTCATCTACCAAACTAGGTACTTCGGATACTGGAGAGATTGGTCCAAATTTATATCGACTCCATTCGCAGGTAAGTGTTAGATGTACGCCATAATCATACTCGGGGTGGTTCTTTGCAAAAACGGCTATTTCATAGTACCATGGGCAAGGTGCCATAATACTGTAGGAATTTACGATTTCCATCTTAAGGCACTGTATAATTGCCCTATTTTGCGAGTGTGAAAGGCCAGCATCATCCGCGTGGATTATAAGTAGTTTGGTGTTTTTAGCAAATCCTAATTGTTGTGCGGTGTTCATTTTAATGGTTCAATTTAGCAGGCGGTTAGGATCAGTTAACTTGGTATATAGGTAAAGCTTAAATAGGAATTGCTTTTATAATTGAAACAATGAATTTGATTCATCTATTGCAACATCAATTATCGTATAGCTCTATTAAAAATAGCAAAAAATATAGGATTAGACATCTGTTTTAAGGGATGTAATTCTATAGCGCATAAAAAAGGATAACCGTTTGGTTATCCTTTTTTTAATTTTTGGTAGTACTGTATTTTAAGCTCTTGCCGTTAGCGATTTAAAGAAGACAAATCCAAATCCTAGGAATAACATAAAATGGAATGGGAACAGACCAAAATCGTTCAAGGGTATAGCGCTGTACATGCCAAATAGGAAATAGACCATGAGTGCAAATTCAAAAATCATATTAGGTGACAATTTTTTAGTTAGGTACTTATTACCTTTCCAGCTCTCTGTGATATTGTTGATGTTGAATTTTGGAGTTCGTACAAATTCACTTCTTTTACCCATATGCCCTTCTAAAACTGCAATGGAATTGTGCAAGGAGAATCCCAAAGCTACAGAGAAAAAGGTAAAGAATATCCTTATATAGCCCACAAAATTATTAAAGCCACTACCTTGAATGCTCTTGTAGGTAAACCAATAGCAAACAAAAAGGATAATAGTACTTACAATAAAGAAACTGGTGGCCTCAAAGACCCATCCTAAATGTCCGTAGGCATTTTTAATATATAGCATCGGAATGCTCAAAAACGCTACAATGAATACACAAAGGAACATGGAGCTGTTCAGCAAGTGCATTACCCCATGGAATTTTGTCTTAAACGGAATGTTCTTGGCGGTAATTACGCTCCAAACAGTTTTCCTAAAGTTCTCTGCACCCCCTTTGTTCCAACGGAATTGTTGTGAACGTGCCGCGCTTATGACGACAGGAAGTTCTGCAGGTGTTTCCACGTCTTCTAAGTACTTAAATTTCCAGTTTTTTAATTGGGCTCTATAGCTTAAATCCAAATCTTCGGTCAGCGTATCGCCTTCCCAATTACCAGCATCTAGGATACAATCTTTTCTCCAGATACCTGCGGTCCCATTAAAATTGATAAAATGTCCTTTAGCATTACGTCCTACTTGTTCTAAGGTAAAGTGAGCGTCTAAGGCAAAGGCCTGTATTTTTGTCAAGGTAGAGTAGTCGCGGTTGATGTGGCCCCAACGGGTTTGTACCACCCCAATTTCCTTGTCCTTAAAGTAGATCACGGTTTTCTTTAACCAATCTGATGCAGGAAGAAAATCAGCATCAAAAATAGCGATGAAATCCCCTTTTGCAATCTTTAGGCCTTCCTTTAAGGCACCTGCCTTAAATCCTGAACGGTCAGTTCTACGAATGTGTTGAATGTCTAATCCGGTTTCTTTTAGTGCCGCAATACTCTTTGCTGTATCTATAACAGTATCATCGGTTGAATCGTCCAATACCTGTATTTCTAATTTACTTTTTGGGTATTCTATTTTGGCGATGTTCTCCAACAAACGTTCCATAACGTACTCCTCGTTGTAAACAGGAAGCTGAATAGTTACAAAAGGTATTTCTTTAGGATCTAACAGATTAAATTTTGGGGCAGTCTGATTTTGTCTTTTCTGTCCTAGATAATTGACCAATAAGTTCAATTGAGCAAGGCTATAAAAGAAAATTAATAGCAGCGAAATACTATAAATTGCAATAATGATGTAAGAAATTATAAGTCCCATATTATTTTATACTGTATTTAAATATCCAACCCAATATTTTTATGCCGGCAAATATACTGCCTTTTACCGTGCCGGACACTTTTGAAACACCAATTCTTTTCTTGTAATGTACTGGTACTTCGATATATGTCATTTTTTTTCTCAAAATTTTCAATTGCATCTCCACTGTCCATCCGTAGGTTTTATCCTCCATTTCCAGTTCTTTAAGTTTTTCGTATTTAATTGCCCTAAAAGGTCCTAAATCCGTAAACTTTGCGCCAAAAAACAAACGCATCAAAAACGTGGCTAACCAGTTGCCAAATATCTGTTGAGGGGTCATTGACCCCTCTTCTCGCAAACTTTTTTTTCTGGCACCAACTACAAAATCAACACCATTTTCTAAAATAGGAGCTACTACTTGGTCCAGTTCCTCTGGGTAATCGGAATAGTCTCCATCGATAAATACGATAATATCAGGCACTTTGGATTGTTTGGCTACATAATCTAGACCACAAAGACAGGCATAACCATAGCCTTTTCTCTTTTCGGTAAGTACGGTAGCCCCCGCTTTTTCTGCATTTTTTACGGTATCGTCGGTAGAATTATTGTTTACGACAATAATTTCAGAAACCGTTGTAGGAAGTTCTTTTATGACATGGCCAATGGAGTCTGCCTCGTTAAATGCCGGAATGATTACTTTAATATCGACCATTATTTTAAGTCGGAGACTGAGTTTTCCTTTTTAAAGTCGTTGAAGCTGGTCCATTCCTTAATTTTCTTTCCATTGCTATATTTTTCAGCAGAAGTTAATTCGTTATCACTGTATTTTAGGCAATAGCCATTTTTGACACCTTTGTTCAATTGACATTTATGGTTCACGCGTCCTTGTTTGTCATAAAATAGCCACCAATTTACTTTTTGGTCTTTTGTGAAATGTCCTTCTTGGGTACGTACTCTGTTTGTATTGTAGAAGTACCAATATTTTTCTTTTTTATTATAATCGTAATGGCCTTGCGAGGCAATTTTACCATTGTTGTGATAAAACTTCCAGTATCCACTTTTAATGTTGTAGCGTACCCAGCCTTCCGATTTTATCTGGCCGTTGTCATAGAATGTTTTTTTGTAGGTGTTATCTTTTGACGAAAACCCCCATATAAAAACTAAAATTAAGAGTATACTTATTTTTTTAAGCACTGTTTTTATTTTGTTAGGTCGAAGTTATTGAAAATTACTAACATCTATTTTTAATATGGTTACTGAAGTTTGCCTTTCTGGCAGTGTAAACCTTGTTATTTATCGTTCATCAATTCCATCAAATCTACATCATTGCCTAAGAGTACTTGTGTGGAATCGATACGTCCTTTTTCCGGACCGTTCTCCAGTTTTAAAACCCCTCTTGGGCATACAGCGGAGCAAACACCACATCCTACACAGCTGGAACGCACAATATTTTCTCCTTTTTGAGCATAAGCACGTACATCTATTCCCATTTCACAATAGGTAGAGCAATTACCGCAGGAAATACATTGTCCTCCGTTGGTCGTGATTCTAAAGCGCGATTTAAACCGTTGTACAAAACCTAAATAGGCGGCTAACGGACAACCGAATCTGCACCAAACCCTGTTGCCAAAAATCGGATAGAATCCTGTGCCGATTACCCCAGCAAAAACAGCCCCTATCAAAAGGCTATAGGTATTTTGCACACTTGCGGTCTTAAGGCCTAAAACCGTTCCAGTTTCGGTAAAGAAACTATAGAGTGTCATCCCGGTCATAACTACGGCAAAAAGCAAAACACTGTGTACAAGCCATCTTTCTACTTTCCAAGAAAAGAGCGATTTACTGGAGTGCTGTCTGTAAGGGTCGCCTAAGGTCTCCGCCAAACCACCGCAACCACAGACCCATGAACAGTACCATCGTTTGCCAAAGAAATATACCATAACCGGCACAATAACTAAGGTGAGTAAAACACCCCAAAATAATATAAATACCCCTATGCCACCGCTATTCATTAGCGACTTTAAGTTCCATTGGAAAAAGAAATCATAATCTAAGGGAAACGCATTTTTGAAGTCATAATAGGGCAGCTGAAGGCGAACCATGATTTCGGGAATAAGAAAAGCGAAAACGATTTGAAAGAATAGTACCGAAGTGGTTCGCACTATTTGGTATACATTATGACGGTATTTTATGTACATACGTACAGCCATAACAGTCATAACGGTACAGTACATAAAACCATAAACAAACCAGTGCCCAGCAGGATTTCCGCTTAGACTTTCACTAATGGGATCTACCAAATAGGTCCAGTTAACCGCATACTCGGAACGAAAATATAGAATGAGATAAAAACTCACTAAAAAAACAAATACCATCCACGCAATCCAACCTTTGTTGGTGCTATTTTGATGGTAAATACCATCATTTTTAATTCCTTTTTGCCCTAAGAGTATAACATTAGGCAAGATGAATAGCAATGCTCCGATGATACCTAGACCAAAGGTTAAAAACCAGAATAATCCTTTGTTTTGGACTATAAAACCGGTGCCAGAGCTTTTGCCTAGTTGCGCAGCCATGTCATGGGGCTGTGTATAGATTATTTTTTTATATTCTTTGTTCTTGCGGTGAGTTGTATTCGCAGACTCCAGCGCTTCGGTTATTTTGGGAGCAAAGGCCATCATACCATCAAAGGGTTCTCCCACTACATTGGATTCTATTTCAGATATAAATAATTCACTCTTGATCCCTTTGTTGGTCACAAACTCCTTGAAGGAATCTGCGGGAAGCTCAAACGTACCTAAAAGCGGAAGTGCCGTAAATATGGCTAGACCTATTAAAAATATGGCTAGACCTATGTTTTTTATTGTTTTCATTTAATAAAACTATTTTATTTGCATATCCACGAAAGCGGATATCTATTTATACTTTACTAAAAATTCGTTTCCAGCTTTTTTTCCTTGTGGAAATATTTGTTCCCTGTTCCAAATTGTATTGGGCAACAATCTCCTCCTCGTACTGCTTGTAAAATTCCGGATCAAAATTGGCGTCTTTTAGATATTCCATTATATGGTCCATACTTCTTTTTTCGGTGAGCCAACGGTCAAATATGTTATGGCGCATGCGAATACCAAAAGTATTGATGCCTAAGAATAACTTAGTTTCCATATCATAGGCAATGGTAATGCAAATTTTCTCTTTGTCATGGCGCCAATGAAAGTGTTGTTCATGGTCTTTTTTATTTCGCTCGCTAAATACCCATCCGTAGGTTTGGTATTCCATATCCAAGAATTTGGCAGAGTTGAACCAGTGCCCAGGATTATATTCGGTTGGGTTGTCGCATAATGTTTGTGCCAAAGCTTCACCCATCATACGTCCTGTGTACCAGACAGCTTCTATCGGGCGTCGGTTGCCAATAGCTTCATGTTGTTCCGCACAGTCTCCTATGGCATAGACATCTTTAGCGCTGGTTTCTAAAAGGCGGTTCACTTTTACACCTCTTCCCAACGCTATTCCAGTAGTTTTTAGGAAATCGATGTTCGGGGTAACTCCTGCTGTTAATCCTACAACGTTACAATCAATAGTATCTCCTTTGTCCGTGATAACGGCTTTGGCTCTGCCGTTTTGGTCAGCTATGATTTCTACAAGGTTTGTGTCTAAACGCAAGTCAATATGATGTTCCAAGATGTGTTCATTGATCATGGTCGATTCTCCAGCTGGTAGCACACCGTTCCAGAAGCTATTTTCACGAACCAAAAATGTAACGGGAATTTTTCGGCTACGGAGCATTTCTGCCATTTCTATTCCTATAAGTCCGCCACCGACAATAACAGCTCTTTTGCAGGTTTCTTTGTCAGGGGCAAATTTTTCCAAGTTATCTAAGTCCTGCTTGGAATACAATCCCTGTACGCCTTCTAAATCTTGACCGGGCCAGCCAAACTTGTTTGGTTTTGAGCCTGTAGCAATGACCAACTTATCGTATTCGATTTCATTACCATTAGCCAATTGCACCATTTTTTTTGAGGTATCCACTGTTGTAACAAAACCATTTACCAAGTCTATCCGATTTTTTTTCCAAAACCAGTTTTCGTAGGGTTGCGTATGTTCAAATTTCATATGCCCCATGTACACATACATCAATGCCGTACGGGAGAAAAAATAGTCAGTTTCTGCAGAAATAATGGTGATTTTATGGTCTGAAAGCTTCCGTACATGTCTGGCTACTGTAACCCCAGATATACCGTTTCCAATAATAACAATATGTTGCATAAAATGGTTTTGTTGGTTGATGTGTCGCTTTTAAAGGTAATAACTTAACATGTATAGTTTTATTTAGACAGAATATAAATTCGTTACACCTTTGTGATACTTACCTGCGACATTTGTTTTGATTTAAGGCTCGTACTATTGGAATTGTTACTGTATCCGATGTAATGAGTTAAATCTTAAATTAATCATAAATATACGGATAGCTGTGTAGGGTTGTAATAGGAACTTCGACACAGACTAGCATAGGAATCATCATAACTAGAAAATAATGAAATATACCGGTATCCAAACCTTTTTTCTTCTACTCGTAACCTTCGTGTCTGCACAGGATGTGTCCGATTTTTATGCTAATACTGATGATTTTTTGAAAGCGAATGTAGTCAAGGGTCGGGTGAGGTATGAAGCAATAAAAGAAAACCCGGCTACCTTAAAATCAATCTTGGTAGCTGCACAAAGTATTTCCGTATCAAAGACCGATGCCGCTAACTATCAGGCCTTTTGGATTAATTCCTATAATCTACTTGTTATTGATGGTGTTGTTGAAAATTATCCATTAAAATCTCCTTTAGATGTGGTAGGTTTCTTTGACAAGATTAAACATGACATAGGAGGAGAGAAAATCACTTTGAACGAAATTGAAAATAAAATGTTGCGGGGTAATTTTCCTGCCGAGGCACGTTTTCACTTTGTCTTAGTCTGTGCAGGCTTAGGTTGCCCTCCGATAATCAATTCGGCCTACAAACCTTCTAAGCTGGATACCCAATTACAAAAGCAGACCATTTTGGCTTTGAATAATCCAAATTTCATTCAAGCAACTAAAAATAAGGTCAAGATTTCCCAACTCTTTGAATGGTATAAAGGAGATTTTGAGCAAAATGGTAATGTGGTAGATTTCATCAACACCTATAAAACAGAAAAATTGCCCGAAAAAGTGAAGGTCTCTTATTATCCCTATGATTGGACCTTGAACGAAGCTAAATAATCAATCTAAATTCATTAAAATGAACTCTTTACACAGAAACCTATTTCTTGCAGTCATTATTTTTGCCTTTTTTGACTCGGTTGCACAGGATAGTTTGCAACAGAAAAGTAATATTCAACAGTACACCCCTTCCAAATTAATAGGAAAAGGGCAGTACGATTTAAAATGGTTTAACAATTTATATACAGAGACGAAAAGCACCTTTGCTTCTGGAACACAGCCTAGACAGACGTTTTTCACATCTACGTTGGAAGCGTATACTGGTGTTGGAAACAATAACAGATGGAATGTTGGATTTATTGCTAGGTTACGTTCTAACGTTATTAATGATAGGAATGCACTTGATGTGTTTAAATTTGATGGCCAAGTAGGAACTGCCAGATCTGGATTGACAGCGCTTGCACCTTCTATAAAGTTTGTGCCATTCGCATCTGTAAGTAGTTTTAGTATCCAAAGTTCTTTCTTTATTCCTTTGATAGACAATGAGACCGAAGATGGACTAGTGGATAGCAGTTTTAATAGGATTAGACAATCAGTGTTTCTAGAACAGAACGGTTTTGTTTGGCAAAATCGATTATTTTACGACTATACTTTTCCTGGTGACAAATGGCAGTTATTTTCGGAGTTGACGACGGAGTTAAATTTTGGAAAAGCTTCAGTTCAAGATGCAAATGGTAATACTATAGAAGGAAGTTTCGCTAACAATAGCTTAAACCTTAATCCGGGTATTTTCTTAAGTTATTTTCCATCAAGGAATTTTACAGTTTTGGTTTTGGCACAACACTCGCAACGATTAGATTTGGGTAACGAGTTTACTCAAGATTTTACCGCTTTGGGAGGTGGAGCAAAATATCAGCTTACGAATGCCTTGAACCTCGAAGTCCTGTACACCAATTTTGTACGAGGAAACAACACAGGTTTAGGACAAACATTTAACCTAGGTTTAAGGGGTATTTTTTAATCAGCAATTTCAATCAGTATATAAAATACCTAATTTAGGGACTTTAAGTAGTTTCCATGAAAAACCTAGGGCTTTTATTTATATGTTGTTTACAGTACTGCTGTACCGGTGAGGCGCAGAAAAAAATAAATGGCGTAAGTTTTGTAGCATCCCGGGAAGAGGCAGCACAATCTCATGTAGAAGAAGTGCTTCAGGTAAACGCCAATAGTGCCGCAGTAATGCCTTTTGGTTTTATGCGTGACATAGCGAATCCTGATATTATTTTTGATACAGACAGACAGTGGTTCGGGGAAACGAGGAAAGGAGCCAAACAATACATTGAGCTATTACAGAAAAATGGAATAGAAGTAATGGTGAAACCTCAGATTTGGGTATGGAAGGGAGAGTTTACTGGAACCATTACTATGAGGTCTGAAGCGCAGTGGCAGCAGTTAGAAAACTCATACGATGATTTTATCTTAACGTACGCCCAATTGGCAGAAGAGACTCAAGTACCCATTTTCTGCATAGGAACAGAATTGGAGAAATTTGTTGAAAATAGACCTGAATATTGGCAACGACTCATAAAAAAAATAAGGAAGGTGTATCATGGAAAACTTACCTACGCGGCAAACTGGGACGAGTATAAAAGTACTCCTTTTTGGAAACAGCTAGATTATATAGGTATCGATGCCTATTTTCCTTTATCGGAGACTAAGACACCAACAGTTGACGAACTCCGAAAAGGCTGGCAACCTTGGAAAATGAAAATTGCAGAGCTAGCTACACTCCATGATAGAGAGGTGCTTTTTACGGAGTTTGGCTACCGTAGTATGGACTTTACAGCTAAAAAACCATGGCTGGTAGATCGTACAGAAGAAGGTGTTAATTTACAGGCGCAGGTAAATGCTAAAAATGCTATTTTCAAGGAATTTTGGAACGAGGAGTGGTTTGCTGGCGGCTACATTTGGAAATGGTTCATACAGCACGAGAAGTCTGGTGGGGAAATGGATAATAGATTTACACCCCAAAACAAACCAGCTGAAAAAATCATCCGAGAACATTTTAGTACCTATTCGGAACGGTAATATTTTATAAAGTGTGATTCGTTTTTAATAAGTAAGCGCAAGTAACGTTGTAAGTTTCCTGCCTTTTATTTGTAAAACCTTAGAATGAACAAAAGAATTTATATTCTCTTCGTTTTAGTGCTTTGTTGCTTTTTTGCAAAGGGTCAGCAAGCAATGGTAACGAAAATGGAAATTAAAGGAGCAAAACGGACCAAAGTATCCTTTGTGGAAAAACTAGTGGGATTGCAAGAGGGAATGCCCATAGATTCCCTTCAAATGCAACAGGATATAACTCGACTTAAAAGATTACCCTCTATTTCACATGCCTACTATGAAGTGTTTCCTTTGGATGAACAAAATTATGAGGTGCACTACAGTATAGAAGAAAATTTCACCTTAATTCCTTTTGCTAATTTGTTCAGTTCGTCAAATGACGACTTTGCTTTTAGGATTGGGCTACAAGAATTTAATTTTTTAGGGAGAAATATTACCTTGGGCGGTTTTTACCAGTTGGATGTCTTTAATTCTTACGGATTTAGTATAAGGGCACCCTACCTATTTTCGAATAAACTGGGATTGGCCTTTAATTATAATGATTTTACCACCCAAGAGCCTGTTTTTTTTGAAGAGGATACGGCAGAGTATAGATACAGTAACACGGGATTTGAGCTCTTGGGTCTCTATGAAATTAATTTTAAAAACCGGATAGAAGTCGGCTTCAGTCTTTTTAAAGAGGATTATAATTATTTAGTTGGTGCGACAAGCCCGGACGTGCCATTGGCCTTAAATGTAAATAAGCATTTGTTTAAGTTCATTTACAATTATGATAATGTAGATTATTTCTATCAGTATCTAGAGGGTTTTGGGAGTAATCTAAATTTTCAGTATGTAGGAAGTTCGGATGTTGCACTGCCCGAATTTTTTATCGGTTTCAATGATTTTATGTATTACAAGAGAATCGGTAAGCATGGAAATTGGGCCAATAGATTACGTTTAGGCTTGGCAAGTAATGTAGATAGTCCATTCGCTCCCTTTACCGTAGATAATAATCTTAATATCCGTGGCGTTGGAAATACCATAGATCGGGGAACTGGTGCCATTGTTTTAAATACAGAGTACCGGCATACTCTTGTAGATAAAAATTGGTTTGTATTGCAGAGCAATATATTTATTGATGGGGGTTCTTGGCGAAATCCTGGTGGTGATTTTGGCGATTTCTCAGACAGTGAAAATTTACGAATCTATCCCGGAGTAGGGCTGAGATTCATGCATAAACGTATCTTTAATGCCATATTTAGAATAGATTATGGCTACGGAATCACAAAAAATAGCGCAAACGGAATTGTCTTTGGAATTGGTCAATATTTTTAGCAATCTTTGTCCAACCATTACGATACCATTGGCATGAAAATAAATTCACTGTTTTATCTAGTTATTTTATATAGCTGCACCACCCTATTTAGTCAATCAAAATTTGATACCGTAATTGCCCAAAAGGGAGATGGTGTTTTTTCTATCCTTAGAAAATCGGGTATTCATCCTGTGAAGTACTACGTAGATTTTTTGGATTTGAATAAAGCCAAGATTAAAGGAGTAAATGAACTCGTAGTAGGGAAGAAATACGTACTGCCAAATGCACCTGATTCTTTCAAAAATATGGGAACATATGTACATTTAGATGACGCAGCTGAGGCACCTATTTTTGATGCTGACTTGGTGAAAATGAAGCAAAAGGACTCCACTTTAAAAAATACAGTGTACTATTTTTTCCACCCTGAAAACAAAACACAAGACAACGAAGTGAGAATACTTGATGACTTTACGAGAAAGCTATCCAAGGATTTAATGGAGCGAGGGGCAAGAGTCTATGTTTTGCAAAAAAGTAATGTGCCTTTATATGCGGATAACAAAAAAGATGGTTTTGAAAACTCCATAACGGAGTTAGGTGATTTCACCAGTATCGTTAATAAAAAGTACTTGAAACATAATGGTAGTTATCAAAGGGTTTTGATGATAAGGGATGCTAAGAAGAATCAAAAAGGGATTACAATTACAATGCACCACTATGATAAAAGTCCTGATGGCAAACGATTGGCAGGAAGTTTTAGGGATATTTTTAAAAAGAACGCTTTCGGAAAAATTAGGACCAATCAGGGTATTTCTCCTTTTACGGACGAACTTAGTTTGTATCTAGCGAAAAACTTGTTGCCATCAATAATTATGGATATTAATGGAGAACAGGACGGTATTAGTGTTCGTTCCGGAAAATCTGCCTTATCAAAGCTGATTACAAAAGGAATTCTGCAGGACCACGCCAATATAAATTTCACCGAGTGATTTTATCTGCCAATTCAGTGTTTCGGCATGAACTTTGTTTTCTTATCGATGTGGTAAAAGCTTGGTTTACATATGGTCTATTGTTTTTTTTTATAAGTTTCTCAGGCGTGGCCCAAGATTCCTTAATAACTGCTACAGCAGAAAAAGGGGATGGTATTCTTTCCTTATTACGTAAAAATGACGTGAGCCCTTATGATTATTATGAGGATTTTATAACCTTGAATATAGCAAACCTTAGGGATAGCGTTCATCTTTATGAAGGTAGGGTGTACCAAATTCCTAAAGTTGTGATGGATAGTATTCAGCGAGTAGATTCCATTCAAAATCAATCCCAAAAAAATAAGGATATAAAAAGTGAAGCATTTGCCATTTTTGGTGACAAACATAAAAGCGTGCTAGAAAAAAGCGATCGTTTAAAGGGGAATGTGTACTATTTGGTTTCCGGGCACGGTGGTCCCGATCCTGGTGCTATGGCGGTTTATGCTAATAAATCTATAGCCGAAGATGAATATGCCTATGATATTACGCTGCGTTTGGCTAAGGAACTATTGTCACACCAAGCTACCGTATATATTATTATAAGGGATGAAAATGATGGCATTCGCGATGACCGTATTTTAGAAATAGACAGAGATGAAGTAGCCTATCCGGATGAAACCATTCCCTTAAACCAATTGGCACGTTTAAAACAGCGGGTCACTATTGTAAACGAACTCTACAAAAAACATAGAGGTACCTACCAACGTTTAATCGTTACCCATGTAGATAGCCGTAGTAAGGGTCAAAATATAGATGTCTTCTTTTATCATCATGAAAAAAGTAAAAACGGCAAAAAACTGGCAGAAAGTATTCATAAAACTTTTGATGCAAAATACAAGAAGTATCAACCCAATCGTACCTACTCTGGAACTTTTGAAGACCGTACGGCATTGTATTTAGTAAAAAAGACCCATCCCGCTATGACCTTTATAGAAATAGGGAATATTAAGAACAAAAAAGACCAAAGAAGGATTTTGGATCCGGACAATAGGCAAGCCTTGGCTAAATGGATTAGTGAAGGTGTGTTATTGGATTTTGAAGAAGAGTAAGCTAAACAGCAATATGTTGTTTATAGTAGTTGTAAAGAGCAGCAGGTCCTGCTCCCAAATAATGTTTTAAGTGTACCATCCCAAAGTGATACTGTAAAGTAACCACCCCTTTTTTTTCGTATCTCCTTACAGAGGTTTCTACTGTGCTCTGCATAATAGTAAACCGGTCTATTTTGTAGAGTCGTTGTATAAATTCATTATCCTCATAAATAGTATAGGCCTCATTAAAACCTCCAGTTTTGTTAAATAAATTTTTGGAAATATAGAGCGATTGGTCGCCACCTCTGCATATCTGATGGTTTATACGCGTGCACCATGCGAAAAATCCAAGAACGAGATTATCACTATTAAATCGAAGCCGAAAACAACCTGCCTCAAAACCTTTGGTAAAGGCGTTGAGGATATGGGTGTCAAAACCCTTGGGCGGAAGTGTATCTACATGTAAAAAATATAAGAGATCTCCTTTCGCCATTTGTGCGCCTAAATTCATTTGCTTGGCTCTTCCCTTCTTAGATGAAATTACACGAACGCCCAAAGAAAGCGATTCTTTTACGGTATTGTCCGTACTTCCGCCGTCAATGACTAATACCTCTGCTATACGTCCAGAAGTTGTATTTTCCTGTATGCTAATCAATACTTTGTTAATGTAGTCCTCCTCGTTTAGAACGGGGATAACAATACTGATTAAGGGCTTATCTTGTTTCATTAAATTGTATAAGACTTCAAAGTAGTAGAGACATCCGAAGGAAACTTACAACTGTTTGATTAATTCCCTAAATAGCTTTACCATTTTGGGTTCGGTTTTTTCAGCTATGGAGATGATTTCTGCAATATCAACAGGTTTTAGATTGTCTGGGTCACATTCATCAGTAAGTACAGAAACAGCAACCATGGGCAGTCCCAGATGGTTGGCGACAATAACCTCCGGTACGGTGCTCATACCAACAGCGTCAGCGCCTAAAATTTTGAGCATGCGGTATTCTGCTTTGGTTTCCAGTTGTGGGCCAACAACGGAGGCATACACTCCCTTTTGTAAAGAGATACCATGTTTGATAGCTAATTGCTCCAATTTTTCTCGCATGTTTAGATCATATGGTTCGGACATGTCGGCAAAGCGTTCCCCAAATTCTGCTACATTTTTAAAGGCCAATGGAGAACCGCCCTGCAGGTTTATATGGTCTTCAATAAGCATCATATCTCCTTTTTTATAATTCAGATTGATAGCTCCCGCGGCATTCGAAATAAATAATTTTTTAATACCCAGCATATGCATTACGCGTATAGGGTATGTAATGTCTAGAAAATCATATCCCTCGTACAAATGAAAACGGCCCTGCATGACCACCACTTTTTTACTTTCTATAGTTCCAAAAACTAATTTCCCTGTATGGAACTCAACGGTAGCTAATGGGAAAAACGGAATATGGTTGTAATGGGCCTCAATAGGGTTTTCTATCTGGTCTACCAGTTTTCCTAGTCCAGTTCCTAATACAATTCCTATCTCTGGCTCATCAAATCCTTTTTTGATGAGGTAGGCTACAGATTCATCTAATTGTTTTTTTTTCATTTTTGTATATGTTTTAAATAAGGCTCAAAGGCCTCAATATTCTCAATATCTTCGTAATGATCTACATCATTTCTAGGTTCTAATAGCGCTGTTTTTTTCGCCGCTAAATTAGTTAAAGTGTCTTGGAGTACTGTTGGCGTGCCCCACTCTTTATCTTGAAACACTTCTGGGATAAAGCATTTCATACCCAGAAGATAATAGCCGCCGTCTACTGCCGGTCCTATCACAAATTCATTTTTGTCCAGTGCAGCAAATGCTGTTTCTAAATTTTGTTGGGAGAGGTCGTACATATCACTTCCAATAACGATAATTTTCTCAAAATCTTTTTGAAAACCCTCCAAAAAAGCATTAGCCATGCGTTCCCCCAAGTCTTTTCCTACTTGCAGTTTTTTATCAAATATTGTGTTGTCCCAGATATCCTTCTGCCAAATTTCCTCGGAATAATAGACCGCTTTTTTCGAGTAAAGTCCAGAAGTGATTTCTACGGTATGGTTAAGTAGAAACTTGTAAATATCCAAGGCTGCTTCATCGCCCACTTTGGCCGCTAAGCGTGTTTTACACTTTCCCAGTTCTGGATTTCGTGTGAAAATAAGTAATAAATTTCTAGATTTCGCCAAGGTGAAATCTATGGTCTTAGCGTCAGTCGCGGTTTTTTTACTCTGTAGTATGCCCAAGTTTTATTTTTTAAAAAGAACTATATTTTATTTTTGCTCACTGCTCACTGCTCACTGCTCACTGCTCACTGCTCACTGCTCACTGCTCACTGCTCACTGCTCACTGATATACTTTCACCCCTTTCAAAAGTAACTTGCCCCAATGTTTGTTAAAAGCATGTACACTATCTGTTGGTTGTTCATTACCGTTGTAAACCTCGCCATTGTTGTTTTTCCATTGAAATATACCGCCATAGAGGTTTTGTACATTTTTGTAGCCTAGAGTTAGTAGTTTTTCGCCAATATCCTCAGAACGTATGCCAATAGAACAATACACGATAATCCGTTTTTCTTTATCAGGAATTTGTTCCAGTACCACGGTCGGTTCAAATGCTTTGTCTCCCACCCAGATAGCGTTCTTTAGATGACTCACCTCGTACTCCTCTTTTTTTCTCGTGTCTAATAATATAATAGATCTTGTATCGTAAATGTTTTCTGCATAGATATAGGGCACACTTTCCGAATTGAATCGCTTTAAGGTTTTGTCTAATTTGGATTGCGCAAGGACTACAACGTTGCCTAATATTAGCAGCATTAAAGCAAAAAGGAATCGCATGGAAAGGTATTTGATTTCAACAAAGGTACCATTTTAGTAGTGCATGATATGGAGCTTCAATCCCAAATAAATCCTTAATTTATGAGAATAGCTACTAAAAAACTGATATCAATTCCTTTCTTAATACTGGTTTTTTCCTTTAAGGACAAGGAACCTTCAAAGGAAATGGAAACTATAATAAACGTCAATATGAAACGACCAATCAGATTTCACCCAAGATGCTTACACGTTCTTAGAAGTATTAAATACAGCTGATAAGGAGATTCAGGTAAACCAGTTTAGGGAGCGTGCCATAAAGGAAATTTGGGAGAAGTAGGAAGTTGCTCTTTTAATTTTAAAAACTTCCATATGTATTTTCTTTCTAAGTAAACTAATTCGGCTTTTAAGGAAGACTTCATGAAAAAAGTTCTAGGTTAAAAAAAACAAGAAATACATTAAGCAGTAATCACATTCTTCTCGCAGAAACCTTTAACATTTTATTAGTGTCGTTTGCATGACAGTCTCCGTCGTTCAAAGAAAATACTTCATCCGACCCCCTTAAGTTTAGAAATTTGATTCTGAAAATTGCTATTTAATAAACTCAAGAATGATTAAAAAATTTATACTGTCTGGGTGCTTCTTTTTTGCTTTTATGGCACTATGCTCTGCGCAGAATGAAACTATCTCCGTCACTGGTACTGTGCTCGACCAAGAGAACGGACAGCCTTTGGAATATGCTACTTTAGTATTGCAAAGTGTTGAAAATCCAGATCAGGTTACCGGAGGTATTACTGGGATGGATGGTAAGTTTAAGGTAAAAGCTGCACCTGGTAGATATAATATTAGCATTGAATATATATCCTATAAGTCCTATGTGCTTAACGATCAGGATTTAAGCGCTTCTCTGGATTTAGGTACCGTACGACTTACAATAGATGCCACCCAACTTGAAGACGTGGTTGTGGTAGGCGAAAAGACTACGGTGGAGGTGCGTTTGGATAAGAAAATCTATAACGTTGGAAAAGACCTTACCAATAGTGGCGCCACGATAAGTGATGCCCTAGGTAATATTCCGTCTGTCACGGTTGATGTTGACGGAGCAATAGCACTACGTGGTAATGGCAATGTTAGGATTCTTATTAATGGTAGACCCTCTGCCTTGGCAGGTTTTGGTTCTACGGATGCATTAAGTCAATTGCCGGCCGATGCTATAGAAAAAGTAGAGGTAATTACGAGTCCTTCCGCCCGTTATGATGCCGAGGGGACCGCTGGTATTTTGAACATTGTACTGAAAAAGGAAAAAACCCGCGGATTTAATGGCACCATTAACACCACTGTCGGGTATCCAAATGCGGCTTCTTTGACTTCTAATCTTAATTTGAGAAAAGATAAGTTTAATATTTTCAATACCATAGGGTACTCTTATCGCGATTCACCTGGGAATGGTTTTTTTGACAATACGTATACAAGTGGTGCCTTTGATAGAATTATAGAAGATCGTGACATCAATAGAAAAAATAACGGTTTTAACATGAACCTCGGTATTGAATATTTTTTAACGGAGACTTCTTCGTTAACTGCTAGTGCTTTTGGAAGAACCAACAATGGAGAAGATATAACCGAGAACAATACTACCCGATTTATTGCTGGCGAAGTTGATAGTAGAACCTTGCGGGTAGAAGATGAACAGGAAGAGGAAAAAAGTGCGCAGTTCTCGCTAAATTATAACAACAATTTTAATACAGAAGGTCATAAGCTTACCGCAGATCTTCAATATTCGTACAACGAAGAGATAAAACCGATTACTATTTTCGAGAATAATACCTTTCCGGATACTGATATTATAGCAAGTGAGAATATACAAGAGATAGAGTTGCAAAATGAATTTTTGGTACAAGTGGATTATGTATTACCCTTGGGCGATGCTCAATTTGAAGCCGGCTATAGAGGTAATTGGGAAGAAACCGATACGGATTTTAGTCTAGAGGAACAAGATTTAGAAAGCGGTGTTTTTGTTCCTAACTTGGGTCTTACGAACAGATTTATTTTTAATCAAAACATCAACGCGTTATACACGCAATATGGAGATAAGTTTGGAGATTTTTCCTTCTTGCTTGGCCTGCGATTGGAGAATACCCAATTAAAAGGAGAAGTTAGAGGTGTTGACCTAACTATCTTACAGGAAGCCATAGGTGAAGGTATCGATCTTAATTTTGATAAGAATTATTTGGGACTTTTCCCGACCCTAAACTTTATTTATGAGCTTGCTGAAAATGAAAATTTAACGCTAGGATATAATCGCCGTATCAACAGGCCTAGGGGTTATTTTATAAATCCCTTTCCGTCAAGGTCTAGTCGCACTAACATATTCCAAGGAAATCCTGACTTAGATCCAGCATACGCCAATGCCTTCGACTTGGGATACTTAAAAAGATGGGATAAGCTAACTTTGACTTCCTCTGTTTATTATCAAAAAGAAACAAACTCTTTTGAAAGGGTACAAGAGGAAACGGGGCAAGTTACAAACGATGGTATTGTAATTATTCGTTCCATACCCATCAACCTTTCTACCAATGAAAGAGTGGGTGCGGAGTTAGGATTATTGTACAATCCCCAGAAATGGCTGCGCCTAAATGGAAGTTTCAACTTCTTTCAATTCAATTCAGATGGGAGTTTTAACGGTGTTGATTTTGGAGCCAAAAACACAAGTTGGTTTTCTCGGTTTAGTTCCAAAGTGACTTTGCCCGGCAAGATAGACTGGCAGACAAATGCTTCTTATCGTGGTCCAAGGGAAAATGCGCAAACAAGGAGTCAGGGTATTTTTTCGCTAGATATTGCCTTTAGTAAGGATATTCTAAAAGACAAAGGCACCATCTCGCTAAATGCTCGGGATTTGTTGAATTCAAGAAAAAGAATATCCCTTACGCAAACCCCATTTTTTACCTCTGAAAGTGAATTTCAATGGCGAGAACGACAGTTGACGCTTTCTTTTGTCTACCGAATCAATCAAAGCAAAAAATCCGAAAGAGGCGGCCGAAGAGGCGGCGGAAATGATGAGGATGGTGGTTTTTGATTCTAAAACGAGGTGCAACTAGCTTCGTTCTTCTTTTTATTTTGTGAGAATTACGGTTTAAACCAACTTAGTAACCAGTTTTAAATAAAAACAAAGCAGATATTTTTCTTTGTAAATACGCCTAAGGATATATTTAGCAACCTAACAAAACCACTACCTATCAAAATTATTCTATTCAATGGATTATAGTTTTTATGTAAATAACTATAAATAATGAAGGTTAGCTGTGTATCGTTCTTTGTGGCGCATTTAAAAAATAATCACCACCACTTGTAGAAAAAATAAAATAACGCTCACCAATTGAAGCCTTTTCAGAAATTCAATAAGAGGTGACCCCCGAACTAAAACCCTAAATACAAGAAAACCCCTATAAATAGGGGTTTTTATGTGGTGCCTCCAGGAATCGAACCAGGGACACATGGATTTTCAGTCCATTGCTCTACCAACTGAGCTAAGGCACCATATCGCTATAAGCGGCTGCAAATATAATTTCAAATTTAGGATATACCAACTAAATCTTAAAAAAAGCGAACGGATTTTGTAGTTTTATTAAATGCCGTCTAAAATGTAATCTATTGTTCATATTATTGTTTGACTCAAAATGTTGTATTTCAGTAAGATGTAACTACTTACTTTTGCAATTTTGTTGTTTTCTTATTTGCAGATGCTTTTATTTCCATACTGGTTAATACGAAATACATTTCTCAGGGATTCTCATAAATTCTTCTTAATAAAATCTAAAAGCACAATACATCTCATAGTAATATTCAGTATTTTAGGAACAAATCAATTAAAAGATGATTTGGAGGTATGTGTTAAGCCATAGTTCTAAACTAACTAACCCATTTTTGTAGCATTCCATTTTTATCACACTGTATATAATTGGTAGATATAAATAATACTGCGGAAGTAATTCTAATACTTTATGAAAAGAAGAAATTTTGTACAATTATCCGGAATGGGTGCAGCCTCTTTGTTGGTGCCAAGCACCTTAATGGGGAACAGCATTCATGCAGATGCCCTTTTAGAGCCGGGTATGGATGTACTTGTGAAAAAACGTATGGCCGATGTTGCTCTGAACATTGCCAAATCTATGGGGGCTACCTATGCGGATGCTCGAATAGGTCGCTATCTTAATCAATATGTATTTACGCGTGAGGACAAGGTTCAGAACGTAGTAAATACCGAGTCTTTTGGCATTGGAATCAGGGTTATTGCTAACGGAACTTGGGGTTTTGCCTCTACCAACAGCGTAACGGAGGACGGAATCAAAAAAGCAACGCAGCAAGCTGTGGCCATTGCTAAAGCTAATTCTAAAATACAGACCGAGCCTGTAAAATTGGCTCCCGTGCAATCTTATGGAGAGGTATCTTGGAAGACGCCCATTAAAAAGGATTTTAAGGAAGTACCTGTGTCGGAAAAAGTAGATTTATTACTTAACGCAAACGCGGCTGCAATGGATAATGGTGCCAACTTTGTGAATTCGGCACTTTTTATGGTGAACGAACAAAAGTATTTTGCTTCCACCGACGGTTCTTATATAGACCAAGATGTACACCGTATTTGGCCCACTTTTGGAGTTACTGCTGTAGATCGTGGAGCAGGCAAGTTCAAGACCAGGCAAGCCATGAGTGCACCTATGGGATTGGGCTATGAGTATATGGATGGTATGGCTTCTGAAAAACTGGAAGGTCCAGCAGGGATAACCTTGTACAGAAATAGTTATGATATTGTCGAAGATGCCGCACAGGCTGCCAAACAGGCTAAGGAAATGTTGACTGCAAAGTCTGTTGATCCTGGCAAATATGATTTAGTATTGGAACCTAACCATTTGGGGCTTACCATTCATGAGTCGGTAGGGCATCCTTTGGAATTGGATAGGGTACTTGGTTATGAGGCAAATTATGCAGGAACAAGTTTTGCTACCTTGGATAAATGGAAATCAGGAGACTTTAATTACGGAAGTAAACTGGTGAATCTTGTTGCAGATAAAACGCAAGAAGGTAGTTTAGGTGCTGTGGGTTATGACGATGAAGGCGTAAAATGTAAGGAATGGGATTTGGTACGTAACGGAACGTTGGTCAATTATCAAGCTATTAGGGATCAAGTAAATATTATTGGGCAGAACGAATCTCATGGTTGTTGTTATGCTCAAAGTTGGAATGATGTACAGTTTCAACGTATGCCTAACGTATCCTTGGAACCTGGCAAGGAGAAATATTCCATAGCCGACATGATTAAAGATGTAGAAAAAGGTATTTATATTGCCGGTAGAGGTTCGTACTCCATTGATCAGCAGCGGTATAATTTCCAGTTTGGTGGAACTGTTTATTATGAGATAAAAGATGGTAAGATTGTGGGTATGTTAAACGATGTTGCCTACCAATCCAACACTCAGGAATTTTGGAATTCTTGCGCAAAGATTTGTGATAAAGGAGATTACCGAATGTTCGGATCCTTTTTTGATGGTAAAGGTCAGCCTTCACAGGTAAGTGCAGTATCGCATGGTAGTTCAACTACAAGATTTAATGACATTAATGTAATCAATACAGGTCGTTCCATTTAAACGATACACAACTCTAAAGAAAAGATAATGGCAATATATACAGAACAAGAAGCTAGAAAAATAATGGAAAAAGCGCTCAGCTTTTCCACGGCAGATGTCTGCGAAGTAAATCTAAACGGCAGTGAGAGCGGAAATATACGCTATGCACGTAATTCGGTTTCCACAGCAGGTCACCAGTCAAACCAGACCTTGGTGATACAATCCAGTTTTGGGAAAAAATCCGGAACGGCTACCATAGATGAATTTGATGATGCTTCGTTGGAGAAAGTGGTGAAGCGAGCTGAAGAATTGGCAAAACTTTCCCCAGAAAACCCAGAATTTATGGAGCCTTTGGGACCACAAGTTTATGACCAGTCGATAACCTATGTAGATGCAACCGCGGAAATAAGTCCAGATTACCGTGCAGAAGTGGCAAAAAGCAGCATTGTTCCTGCGAAGGAAAACGATGTTACTGCAGCCGGATTTCTAGATGATTCTAATGGCTTTAGTGCAATGATGAATTCTAAGGGACTTTTTGCTTTCAATAAATCTACCAGTGTAGACTTTACGGTAACCATGCGCAGTAATGACGGTACTGGTTCTGGTTGGGTGTCTAGGGATTATAACGACATAAACAAGTTCAACGCTTCCGAAGCTTCTAAAGTAGCAATTGATAAAGCAGTGATGTCTATGGAGGCTAAGGCTATTGAGCCAGGTAAATATACGGTCATCTTAGAGCCAGCTGCGGGTGAAAATCTCATAAGTAATATGGGAAGGTCGCTAAATGCAAGAACTGCGGATGAAGGTCGTAGTTTTATGTCCAAAGAGGATGGTGGCACAAAATTAGGTGATAAAATAGTGGACGAACGCGTTAATCTATGGTCAGACCCATTGAATACAGAAGTGCCTACAGGTACTTGGAATGGGGCTGGACAATCACTAAAAAAAACATCTTGGGTGGAGAATGGTGTTGTGAAAAATTTAACCTATAGTCGGTTTTGGGCAAAGGAAAAAGGCGTTGAGCCCGTTCCTTTTCCAGGCAATCTTATCATGGGTGGGGGAGACGCATCTTTGGAAGATTTGATCAAAAGCACCAAAAAAGGTATTTTGGTTACTCGGTTATGGTACATACGTTCTGTGGATCCACAGACACTGCTGTATACTGGACTTACAAGGGATGGTACATTTTATATCGAAAATGGAAAAATTAAATTCCCAGTCAAGAACTTCCGTTTTAACGAGAGTCCGATTATTATGTTAAATAATCTGGAGACACTTGGAAAGCAGGTAAGAATCAACGGAAATTTGATTCCCTATATGAAAATACGGGACTTTACTTTCACTAGTTTGTCAGACGCGGTTTAACGTAAATGAAACAAAAATATACTGGTTGTAACATCATAGGTTACAACCAGTTTTTTCTTTAGAATTCATTAGAACCAAAGTATAATTGAGCAACGCATTTTTTTTTACAAGGCTACAATATGAATCTGGAGATTGGGATGTAGACCAGCGTATGCCTTCTAATTTGCTTAATTCCTTAGTAGAGTACACTACCTTAAAGGTAGATACGGTAGAGAATATAGTTTCCCTCGCCAATGACGATATTTTTAAAAGTCCCTTTTGTTACCTTTCTGGGCACAAGTTGGTGCAGTTTACCAAGAAAGAAAAGGAGAACTTTAAAAAGTATGTGGACAATGGTGGCTTTGTTTTCGTGGATGATTGTAATCACGATATAGACGGGCTCTTTGCCAAATCTTTTGAGCGTCAAATGGAAGAAATTTTTGGCTTTGATACACTTCAAAAAATACCTAACAATCACGAAATTTACACCATATTTTTCGAGTTTGAAGATGGTCCGCCGACCACATCACAGGAACTGAACGGTTGGGGAGATGATTTGGTACACGAGTACTTAAAAGCTATTCAAGTTAACGGAAGAATAGGGGTGCTATACAGTAATAAGGATTACGGTTGCGAGTGGGATTATGACTTTAGGAACAAACGATGGTATAAAATAGATAACACGCGATTTGGGGTAAATATCGTGATGTACGCATTAACCTCATAAAAGGAAAATATGGATGAAAAGCTGCTAACAGCGGAAAAAGAAATAAAGGCTCTAACGAATAAGTTGGGTCTGTTGAAACAGGAAATTGCAAAGGTAATCGTAGGGCAAGAGGAGACCGTGGAACAATTGCTCATCACTTTTTTAGCGGGTGGACATGCGCTTTTAGAAGGTGTTCCGGGCCTAGCCAAAACCCTATTGATTAAAACAATTTCACAGGCTATAGAATTAAAATTCAACAGAATACAGTTTACGCCAGATTTGATGCCTTCGGATATTATAGGGACCGAAATTTTGGAGGAAGATCACAGTACAGGAAAGAAATTTTTTAAGTTTAATAAAGGCCCCATTTTTTCCAATATCATCTTGGCCGATGAAATTAATAGGACACCACCAAAAACACAAGCGGCAATGTTAGAGGCTATGCAGGAATTTGAGGTCACCTATTCTGGGCAGACTTACCTCATGGATAAACCCTTTTTTATCTTGGCAACACAAAACCCAATTGAACAATCGGGTACGTTCCCTTTACCAGAGGCGCAGCAAGATCGTTTTCTTTTTTATATCAAAATTGGTTATCCTTCAGAAACAGAAGAAGCAGCAATTCTAAAAGGAACCACGGGATCAAAGCGGGTTACGGTAAACAAAGTATTAGGAGGAGAAGATATTATAAAATTACAGCAACTGGTGCGTGATGTACCCATTAGTGACGAACTTATTGACTTTGTGAATCGTATTGTAAGGACGACAAGGCCAGAAACTACTTCCAATAACTATGTAAAAGAATGGGTAAGTTGGGGTGCTGGTCCAAGAGCCGGACAAGCCATGATTCTTACGGCAAAGGCACGAGCCTTGCAAGCGGGTCGTTTTTCTGTGACTCCAGAAGATTTAAAAAAGGTAGCCTTCCCTGTATTACGTCACCGGATAATTGTGAATTTCAGGGCAGAAGCGGAAGGTATTACGTCAGATATGGTAACCGAAAAACTGGTAGAACAAATACTGGCTAATCCAAAAGGATGACAACGTGAAGCAAGACTATAGGCAGCTTTTAGAACCTAAGATCATTAACAGCGTTTCGGGCTTAGCCCTTATCGCTCGCGTTATTGTAGATGGGTTTTTGACTGGTGCCCATGGAAGCAGAAGAGTAGGACCAGGATTAGAATTTAGTCAATATAGAGGATACCAACCAGGGGATGATATGCGCTTGTTGGATTGGAAAATGTTGGCACGATCTGGGAGATATTATATCAAGGAATCGGATATAGAGACACATGTAGCCGTTAAGTTTATTGTGGATGCCAGTGCGTCCATGTTACATCAGGAGAAAGGGTTGTCGAAGATGGATTATGTACGGGTGTTGGTTGCTTCCTTAGGGCATTTGGCACATCAACAAGGGGATGCTGTTGGTTTATTCGCGCTTAACGATTCGCGCTTGCAAAGCTTACATCCTACATCTCACAAACAACATTACAAACGCCTGTTACACGAGTTGATCGAAATAAAAAACACAGGGAGTTGGCCAACTAATCAGAACGATATCGCTAAGGTTCATCAAAGAAACCATAAGGAGTTATTGTTTGTTATTACCGATATGCATGAAGAAAATACCGAATTGACGCAGTGGATTACTGCGTTAAAAACAGCTAGAAACGAGGTAGCAGTATTACAGATTATGGGAAAAAACGAATTGGAATTTGACTATACGGGTGCCATGGTTTTTGAAGATTTGGAAACTGGAAAACGTGTAAAGGTCGATGCAAAACATGCTAAAAGTAGTTATACAGAGGCTATGAATACCCATTTAAAAACTGTAAAAAACACCTTCTTGTCCAATGGAATAGGCTTTGAGCTGTTTAGGTGCGATGCGCTTATAGACGAGGCCTTAAGATTGTTTTTAAAGAAAAGAATTCGTCTGAATTAAAATGAGCTTCTTACAACCAACATACCTTTGGGGTTTCTTTTTAGTAGCACTGCCCTTGATTATCCATTTGTTAAACAAAGGGGATGTGAAGACAGTAAAAGTTGGGAGCATTCGCTACTTACAGGAGGAGGAAACCAAGCAGACCAGACAGTTGAAACTGAACGAGCTTTGGTTGTTATTGTTACGAATGTTACTATTGATATTCTTAGTTTTTGCCCTAGCCGAACCTATTTTGGAATCCCGAAAGAAAAGTGTGTCGCTAACTTATATTATAGAGCCATCACTGCTTAAGGATAATCAAATGCAAGGGTTAATGAACGAATCTGTTGGGGTTTCTTTTCGACTTTTGGCCACGAATTTCCCTGAGATAGACCTTGATAACCTTCCAAAAACCAAGATCAACTATTGGCAATTAGCACGACAATTACAGGAACTTGATTCGGACAGTATTGTGGTGTTTTCAAAAGCGATGCTTAGAGGCGTTACCGGAATGCGACCACAAATTTCGAAAAAGATACATTGGGTAGTCATGAATGATGGTACCGTTACCGATAGTCTTATCGGGGCAACTAAAGTATCTAATGGTATTTTGCTCCATAATGTACTAGGGGATGATACTTATACCGATATTCAAAACAAATTTATCCAAGAGGAGCAGGTTCAGTATTTTTCTAGCGATAGTATTGTACGAGATGTCAATGGAGTATCACAAAAAACACCTTTATGGTCCAGGGATACCTTACGTGTTGGTTTGTACTATGAAACCGAATTTTTGAGGGAGAAAGACTTTTTTTTAGCCGCTCTTAAAGCAGTATCTAGCTATAGTCAACAGCCATTGTTAGTGACCGAAGTTCAGGATTTTAGAGAAGACGAATTTGATTTGTCTGTTTGGCTTAAAACTAATCCCCCACAAAAACTAGACGGAACCCAAATACGCTTTCAGGTAGACAGCTTAGCCAACAATCTGATTGCTGAAACAGCGCAAAGAAACATCTTTAAACTTACAGAGCGGCTAACCATTGAAAATGTGTTAAACGGAAGACTTACGGAGCGTTTATTGCAAATCATGTCTCCCCATCCACAACTTCAAAAGGCTTTAGCGTCTTTGGATGTAAGAACAATGGCCGAGCAAGAGCTGATACCATCGGTTGTAGATATGGAGCCTGAATTTAATATTCGAAAAAAAAGTTCGGTAGCGCTTTGGTTTTGGGTAGCGGCACTATTGATTTTGGTATTGGAACGTCTATTGGCTAAATTCAGAAAGCAATGATAGCAGCTAAAAACATCATACGCAATACACTCTTCAAATGGCGTTTACTTCGGGTTTCTGAAATTTTGCTTATTGCTGCAGGTGTGGCGGTGTTTGTTTATTTGGTTTGGTCAGATTTATGGATTTCAGGAGTAAGCTTTTTGTTGGTAGGTATTCTTTCTGTATTGTGGGTAAAACCTTGGCAATATGGTTTGTCAGAGGTGTGTAGCTATCTAGATAATACCCTAAGTGAAATGGAACATAGCACGTCCCTTTTACTGGATCCGCAGGAGCAACTTAGTGTATTGGCTAAAATTCAACAGTCCAAAAAGGCCGATATCCTATTGGATAAAAAAGATAAAATTCGCATCAAAAACAGGTTGTTATTGAATTTTACCATTGCCTTGGTGTGTGTAGGATTGGGTGTCTTTTTGCAAAACTCTGGACTTTTAGGTTTTTCTGCTGGTAATGTTCCAGCGATATCAGAAAAGGATGTTATTATCTTTCAACCTTTGGATACGGTTGCTGCAAAAGTAGTTCGGCCTCAGGTGACGAGCCAAAGCATCATAGTGCGTTTTCCAGAGTATACAGGGAAAGGCGCATTTACCACGTCTGAGATGAACTTGAAGCTATTGGAAGGTTCTTCCGTGAGCTGGGTCATCGGTTTTAATCAGCATATTACAGAGGCTTGGTTACAGTTTGGAGCCGATGAATTACCGATGAATTTCAAAAATGATTCCTATATAAAAGCTTTAAGGGCGAAAAATTCAAACTTCTATACCCTAAAATTTATCGATTCTTTAGGGAATGGATATTTATCCGAGTTATATGCCTTTGAGGTATATGCTGATGAGGCTCCAGTTTTGACAATGAATGATTTACCACAATTTTCGACCTTTAATGTTGATGGTGTGCAAAAGCTGGAATTCACCACGGATATAACCGATGATTTTGGTGTTTCGGATGTGGCTATTGTTGCAACAGTGAGCAAGGGAAGCGGAGAATCGGTAAAGTTTAGAGAGGAGAGATTATCTTTTGATACGCCTTTTGTAAAAACAACTAAAGAAGCGAAATTAAAAAAGGAAATTGATTTACAAACTTTAAAAATGGAGCCAGGAGATGAGCTATATTTTTATGTTGAGGTTAAGGACAACAGAAAGCCGAAACCCAATATAGCGCGAACCGAAACATATTTCGCTGTCATAAAAGATACCATAACCAATATGTTTTCTGTAGAAGGTACCATGGGTGCGGACCTGATGCCCGATTATTTTAGGAGCCAACGTCAATTAATTATAGATACCGAGAAATTGATTGCAGAAAAATCGACCTTAAAAAAGAAAGAATTCAATTCTAGGAGTAACGAATTAGGTTTTGACCAGAAGGCGCTTCGGATAAAGTATGGCAAGTTTATGGGCGATGAAACTGAAGCACCAACAGCACCAAAAGAAATTGGGAATACTTCCGTATTAGAAAATATGTTGGACGACTATTCCCATAAGCATGATGGAGATAATGAACATAACCTGGTAGCAGAGGAAGAAGATGACCATGATCATGAGAGTGAAGAAGGAACAAAAGAAGATCCTTTGGAAGCATATGTCCACAATCACGAAGACCCAGAAGCGTCTACTTTATTTGCTAAATCATTACGAAGCATGTTAAAAGAAGCGATGTCAGAAATGTGGGATGCCGAACTCTATTTACGGCTTTTGGAACCGGAAAAATCCTTAGCTTATCAATACAAAGCTTTGAAGCTGATACAGGAGATAAAAAATAGTGCTCGTATTTATGTGCATCGTATTGGTTTTGATCCGCCCCCTATTAAGGAAGATAAGCGTTTAACAGGGAAAATAAATGATATAAAAAGCTTTAGTAAAGCGGAGCAATTGGAAAAGGATGAAGCGTATCCCAGTATGATGCAAGCTTTGGAAGTTCTGGAGCTAATTTTATCTGGCACAAAGGAGCTATCTAAACGGGATCAATATATTTTAAAAGATGCAGGGAATGAACTGACTGTTTTGGCAATTGAAGAACCAGGCCGCTATTTGAGGACTTTACAAGACTTAAAATGGCTCTCTGAATCCGACCAGACCGACATAGTCAAAGTAACTTTAGTCCATGCCGGACTTCTAAGAGCGCTGCCAGAGAAAAGTTTGGTTCCCAGTGGTGCTAATAGGTATTCGGGTGCATTAAATAAACTATTTTTAGAGGTTTTAGAAGCAAATGAATAAGCATCTCCATTTTATACATGACGATTGGTTATTGCCCACATTGGCCATTGCTTTTCTACTGGTGCTTTTGTTTGTTTGGAAAGAGTGGAAAGGGAAGTTTAACCGCCTTTTTTTGTTAAATAGTGTAGTTGGAGTTATAGCTGTTTTTACTTTATTTTTCCTTTTTTTAAGACCTACATGGTTTACAGAAGTTTCCGGTAGCGCGGTGCTGCTTACAGAGGGGTATAGCTTTGAGCGATTGGATAGTATAAAGAAATCGCAAAAATTCATAAAGACAATTGACTATAGCCCAGGAGTAGATTTGTCCGCTTCATTGGATTCTGTAAATGAAGTTACCATATTAGGGCAAGGGATACGAAATTTTGATTTTAGGCAATTGGTGGAACTATCTACGACCTACATCCAAGGAAATTTACCGAAAGGTATCGTAAAATTAAAATATCAAAAAGAGCATCGTTTAGGGAATAAAATATCCGTTAGAGGTTTATACCGTCAGCCGGTTTTAGGAAACCAACTTATGTTACAATCTTCTAGCGGAGACGGTTTGGATTCTATGGTTTTTGATGCTAAAAATAAACATGGATTCAGTTTTGATGTCAATCCAAAAACAACTGGAAAATTCGTTTACCAACTTGTAGAGAAAGATAGTGCTGGGACTATTCTTAATATGGAACCACTTCCTGTTGAGGTATCGGAAAAGCAAGTACTGCGAATTTTTATTAGTAACAGGTATCCTTCTTTTGAAACCAAATACTTGAAAAATTTTCTAGCGGAAGAAGGTCATGAATTAGTTGTGCGTAGTCAAATTACTAAGGGCAGGTATAAATTCGAGTATTTTAATACGGCTAGTAGTCCTGTCTATGGTTTTGCTGAAAAGGAATTAAAAAAGTTTGACCTTTTGATTTTAGATACAGATACTTTTTTAAGCCTTTCTAAAAGTACAAGGCAAACCGTCACAAAATTAGTAAAGGAGTTTGGTGCGGGTATTTTTATTCAGCCCAATGAAACCTTGTTTAAAACAGCTAACCGGATAGTTGATTTTGGATTTATCAGTGATGGCAAGAATAAGGTTATGCCTTTGAATCGACCAGAATTGGAACTAGAGAAGTATCCTTATATCTTTAAGAATACCAATGCTAAGGGGATAGTATTGGAAAATTATGGGTATGGTTTGGTTATGGGAATGGGTAAGCTAAGTACAACGGTATTGACTAATACCTATCAATTAATATTGGATGGAAACAGCCTTGCTTACCGAGAAATTTGGTCAAAAATAATTGAAGTTTCTTCAAGACCACAAGAGGCAACTGGCATCTTTGAAACTTCTGAGCCTTTTGCTTTTAAGGATACGCCATATCCGTTTAAGGTGCGTACAGAACTAGAAAAACCAGTTGTATTCCTAGCGGATGGTTCTACCTTACCTTTAATTAAAGATGCTGTTATCGAAGATACATGGCATGGTAAAACTTACCCTGTTCAAAATGGTTGGCAATCAATTTCTATGCAAAACGATACAAGTCTTGTTATGAATTATTTCGTGATGGATACTGTCCATTGGAAATCATTAATAGGTGTAAAAACTATTTTGGAGAACAGTTGGTTTTTTAAGCCTTCTGGTAAGGAGGAACTAAACAAGAGAATGGCTATTGAGTTAAACCGCTGGTGGTTCTTCCTGCTATTTATTATCTGTATGGTCTATTTATGGATTCTACCTAAATTAAAGCCTTGATTAGGTTTAGTGAAAGTAATAGAGTGCTGTTTCAGTTTAATACCTTTGTATTATGAATTTAGTGGTAGATATCGGTAATACCTTCATCAAATTTGCAGTCTTTAAAAAGACCCAATTATTATATGATGAGTATTTTGAGGCATCCTTTTTTTTGGAAAAGGTAAAAGCAGTTTTTGGTAGATATCCATCAATAAGTCACGCCATAATCGCTTCAGTAGGGGAATTGGATAAAAAGGATTCGGATATGTTGTCTCTTTTATGCAAGGTGCATATGGCTACCCCTAGTTCCAATGTCCCTTTTAAGAACAGTTATGCAACCCCACAGACGCTCGGCATAGATAGAATTGCTTTGGCAGCGGCTGCTTTTTATCATAATCAGGGCGGAAACACTTTGGTTATTGACGCGGGTACTTGTATTACGTACGACCTGGTAAATGATTTTGATGAATATTTGGGAGGGGCTATTTCTCCGGGTATCCAAATGAGATACAGGGCCATGCACGATCAAACGGCCAAACTTCCGTTATTGGAAAAAGCAATTCCCTTAGATGTTGTTGGTAACTCCACCAATAGTTGTATGCATAGTGGCGTGGTCTATGGCGTACAGCACGAAATAGATGGTCTTATTACGCAATATGCACTTCGTTTTAAAGATTTAACAATTATTTTAACAGGGGGTGATGGCCATTTTTTGTCTAAACGACTAAAAAATACCATCTTTGCGGATTCCAAATTCCTCCTTAAGGGGCTTAATTATTTACTGGAATACAACAAGCACTAGATGATTAGAAAGATTGTAATTGCAATTGTGTGCATAGCCGCTTCAGGTATATATGCCCAAGAAGGTACCGTTTCTCCTTATTCAATCTACGGTATTGGTGATTTAAGAAATGCGGGCACAGTAGAAAATCAGATGATGGGAGGGATAGCGGTTTTCGCAGACAGTATCCATCTTAATCTTAGGAATCCAGCAGCTTATGCGGAATTAGGGATAGACGTTTGGGAAAATAAAGGTCTTGTGGTCTACACGGCAGGTATTTCTAATAAGCGATTTCAACTTAAGGATTTTACATCAGAAGAAACTAGCGCAGTAACCAATTTGGATTACCTATCCTTAGGTTTTAGTATGGGAAATAATCTTGGTATGGGCTTCGGTATAATGCCGTACTCCTCCGTAGGTTATAATATAGTGGATGAAATTACAAACGGAGCTCAGCCGCGTACAAATCTCTATAATGGTACGGGCGGACTCAGTAGAGTTTATTATTCTGTTGGATATGGAATTATAAAAAATCTTAGTATCGGGGCAACGGTGAACTTTAATTTTGGAAATATAGAAAGTGAAAGATTGCAGCAGCAAGAGGATGTTCAGTTTGGTTCTTTTGATAGACGAAATTCAAAAATAAACGGATTTGATTTTAATTATGCACTAAACTACACACCAACCATCAACGATAAATATACATTACGTACTTCTGTAAGGATAAATACACAAGGAAATCTTGTTTCTAAAAACGACAGGAGTATAGGTTCGTTTTCTGTAGCTACAGGAGGGACTATAGAAGAAATTGAAATAGATTTGGATGCTCAAAATCTTAAAAATACCGAGTTTAAGATTCCCACAACTACTTCCTTGGGGTTAGGGATAGGTCAAAAGTTGAAATGGTTCATTGGAGGTGAATATAGTTTTCAGGGACTGAGTTCTTTTGACAGTCCATTTTTAGGGGTAGATAACATTGTATATAAGGATGCTTCTTCATTTGCTTTGGGAGGGTTCTATACGCCGGATAATAGCTCTTTTTCAAATTACTTTAATCGTGTTACGTACCGCGCAGGACTGCGTTTAGATAATACAGGTATGGTAGTTAACGATGTAGATATAAATAACTTTGGCATAACTTTTGGATTAGGTCTACCACTGGGACGTAGTTTATCCAATCTCAATATAGGTTTTGAACTAGGAAGAAGGGGGACTACAAAAGCCGATTTAGTTGAGGAAAGTTATTTTAAGATAAATGTAGGACTATCCTTGAACGATCGCTGGTTCCAGAAAAGAAAAATAAACTAAAAAATATTTAGTACATTAACCACTTTAAAATTAGCAAGATGAAAACGAAACTTTACTTCACTGTAATAATGTTCTTAGGAATGATAGGGGTAAGCAATGCTCAGGCACAAAATCCTGAATGTATGACTAACCTCTCTATTTTTTCAGAGCATGCCAAAGTCAAAAATTATGAAGCAGCTTTTGAGCCATGGAAAATGGTGTACGAAACATGCCCTAAGTTAAACTATGCAACCTATTTTTATGGGGAACGTATCCTTAATCATAAAATAAAGGGAGCAGCGGCAGGAGAAAAAGACGCTTTTGTACAGATGTTGCTTGAAGTTTATGATAATAGATTGGTGTATTATGCTGCAAAAACCAGTTTAGCTGAAACCGATATTGACAAGTCTATGTTGATGAGCAAGCACAAAATGATTGATGACGAGAAGATGTACGGCATGCTGGATGATGCGTTTAAAAAAGATAAGAAGAACTTCACCAATCCAAAGGCCTTATACGTATACTTTTCTAGCTTGGTAGATTTGCATAGTACCGGAAAAAAGGAGTTACAAGAAGTTTTTGACGTATATGATGAGGTTACTACTAAAATTGAAGAAGAGAATGATGTAATTACCGTAAAAATTGGTAAGCTTTTACCAAAGGAGGAAGCAGGTACATTAACGTCTAAAGAAAAACGTGCATTAAAGTCTTACAATTCTTATTCTGAGAACTACGGTAAAATAGCGGGGAGTATAGACTCTAAATTAGGAGCCTTAGCTGATTGTAGTAATCTAATTCCTTTATACGAGAAGAATTTTGAGGAAAAGAAAGGTGATGTTAAATGGGTAAAGGGAGCTGTGTCCAGAATGTTTAGCAAGGAGTGTACTGATGATGATCTTTTTGTAAAGCTAGTAGAAGCTCAAAAGAACTTAGATCCATCTGCTGATATTTTTGTGTATTTAGGTACGCTTAAAATGAAAGGTGGAGATACCAAAGGTGCTATGGTAGATTTTGATAAAGCAATAGGTCTAGAAACCGATGGTGTAAAGAAATCTAAAATAGCAATGAAAGTAGCTACTATAAATAAAAGAAAAGGTAGTAAATCTACTGCTAGGAAGTATGCTCAAAAATCTATCGATGCTAACCCTTCAAACGGGAGAGCTTATTTGCTAATTGCAAACCTTTATGCTTCAAGTGCGAATGGTTGTGGTAGCACACCTTTTGAGAAACGTGCTATTTATTGGAAAGCTGCAGATATGGCTGCAAAGGCAGGTAGAGTAGATCCGTCTATAAGAGGTTCTGCAAACCAAGCAGTTGCTAGTTACAGAGCAAAGGCACCAAGTAAGGAAATGATTTTTAGCTCTGGAATGGCCGGAAAGACCGTTACATTTAACTGCTGGGTAGGTGGAAGCGTAAAGGTTCCTACATTGTAAGATGATAAAATATATTTTTGATATTTTAAAAAGCATTGCCATGGTACTATCCATGGCAGTGCTTTTTTCTTCTTGTCAAGATGGTTACAAAAGGGTTGGTGATGAGGCAAAGAAGGTGATTTTCCCCCAAGGTATAGCAAAGGACTTTGTGCTCACATATACTGAACTACCGGAGAACATTGGCGCAGAGGCTTTAGGTTCATCAAAAGTAATGGCGGTGCTTTCGGGTCCTGTGAATAACGATTTTGAAAACCTAATATTTCCCTATCAAACCTTTCCTGAAGGCCTTTTGCTTGAAATTTATAATGAAAAGAACGAGAGAACTACGGTAGAAGCAGAGTATGGAATTTATTATACCGCCACAGGTTTAGTAGACCTGCAAGGAAATGTAGTCATTAAATCGGATGATGGTAAAAAGTTAGAAACACCCCAGTTGTTCTATGATAGAGGGAACGAATGGGCGTTCACCCAAGAAACTTTTAAATTCACCAACCCGGAAGACGGCACCGTAATGGACGGCAAGGGGATGGACATAAAGAAAGACTTAAGTGTCATGAACGCTCACAAGACCTTTGGACTAATGCTAATTAAAGAGGAAACAGATGATTAAGATTTTACGGTATACAGAATATTTATATGCTATAGTTGCTATATTTTCAGTGTATAGAATTTTTACCGATTGGAGTACGGATAGGGATATGGCATACATTTTTATTTTTTTCACCGTCATATCTACGGGAATGTTTTTTTTTAGAAGAAACTATCGAAAAAAGTTTGAGCAACGCGAAAAGAATAAGGAGAACCAATAGTGGATCCAGATGCCCTAATTATTATCTTTTCGCTTATTTTTTCCGCCTTTTTTTCGGGGATGGAGATAGCTTTTGTGTCCGCGAACAAGATTCATATCGAAATTGAAAAAAAGCAGGAGGGTGTTTTAGCTAAAGTACTTACTAGGCTTACTAAGAAACCATCCAAGTTTATTGCTACGATGCTAATAGGTAATAATATAGCCTTAGTAATCTATGGTCTTTTTATGGGTGAATTATTGGTGAACTGGTTTTCGGGCTTGGCACCTGAAAATACCTTTTTGCAAGTAATGTTGACGGATTTTTCTTTACTTACCCAAACTATAATTTCCACCATTGTTATTCTAATTACGGCAGAATTTCTTCCCAAGGTTTTGTTTCAGATTTATGCCAACAGCTTATTGAGATTACTAGCCATACCTGCTTATTTTTTTTACATTCTATTTTCTTTAGTTTCTGATTTTATCATTGGGGTATCAGATTTTATTTTGAAGTACGTCTTTCGTACTTCGGGTGATGAAGTACAGTTAGCCTTTAGTAAAGTTGAACTAGGGGATTATATTAACGAGCAATTGGGGACCGTAGAGAAGGAGGGTGAGGTAGATTCGGAAATTCAGATATTTCAGAACGCCTTGGAATTTGCTGCCGTAAAAGCACGGGAAGTAATGATACCCAGAACGGAAATAATAGCAGTGGAACTCCAGGAGACCTTGAAAAATTTAGCAAAGATTTTTACAGAAACTGGGCTTTCTAAAGTTTTGGTCTATAACGATACGGTAGACAATGTAATAGGGTACATACATTCTTACGAGCTATTTAAAAAACCGAAAACTATAAAGAGTATAATGCTTCCGGTAGAGTTTGTTCCCGAAACAATGCTTATTCAGGATATTTTGAATGTTTTGATAAAAAAAAGAAAGAGTATTGCGGTTGTATTGGATGAGTACGGAGGAACATCTGGCCTAATGACGGTAGAGGATATAGTAGAGGAATTATTCGGAGAAATTGAGGACGAACATGATACTACTGATTTAAGGGAAGAGCAGATAGATGAAACTCATTTCCTTTTTTCAGCTCGTCTGGAAGTGGATTATATCAACGAAAATTATAGACTGGAGCTAAATTCCTCTGAAGAATATGAAACATTAGGTGGGATGTTAGTGCACCAATTAGGTGAGATTCCTGAAAAGGAGGCAGAAATCATGATAGATAATTTTAGGTTTACCATTCTAGAAGTTTCCAATACTAAGATAGACCTTGTCGCATTGGAACTAATGGATATGGACTAACAGCTTTTATAACTATCATTTCCAGTGTTTTTAGTTTTTATTATTTCAATTAAAAATGGTAATTTCGCAAACTGATTTTAATTATTCCAAAGAATGGCAGTTTTAGAAAATATAAGAAAACGTACAACAGTTTTAATCCTGATTATTGGTCTTGCGTTATTTGCATTTGTGATTTCTGGTGTGTTTACCAGCAGCGCTTTAGGAGGTGAAGGAAAAATTGGTTCTTCCGTAGCTGAGATAAATGGTAACGAACTTTCCATAGACGATTTCAGAGAAAAGGTAGAGATTGCCTCTAAGAGGGTAGGTCCAACAGCATCGTCACTACAGGTGATGAATCAAGTCTGGGATCAAGAGGTTAGGAACAGTATACTCGGAGAGCAGTTCAACGACTTAGGGATAGGGATAGAGCAGGATCAAATTGTTGACTTCCTTGAAAATGCAGGCTACGGTCAAAATCCACAATTTCAGGATGAAAATGGAGTTTTTGATCCCAATTTATTCAGGCAGACGGTTATGGATTGGAAAGTGAACAATCCTCCGCAATTTGAGGCTTGGTTGCAGACAGAAGAGCAGATTGTGCAAATGGCAAAAGAACAAACCTATTTTAACCTAGTAAAGGCAGGTGTAGGTGCAACCCTAAAAGAAGGGGAGCTAGCTTATAAATTGGCCAACGAGAAAATGAATATTAAATATGTTCGTGTGCCTTACGCTAGTATCGCGGATAGTACCATTGCTGTAAGTAAGGATGATATTACCGCTTATATGTTAAAGCATAAAGAAGACTATACTATAGAAAAATCTAGAGATATTCAATTTGTCTATTTTGAAGAAAGAGCTTCTGATGCAGATGATCAGGCAGTGAAAGCAGCTATTACTGAATTATTGGAAGATACAGTGGAATATAACGAACAGACTGATCGTAACGATACCTTAAGAGGGTTCAGAAACACAAAGGATATGACGGCCTTTTTAAGCCGTAATTCTGATGTTAAGTTTGATACGGTATACCGTGCAAAAAAGGAGTTACCCGCTATCGTAGTAGATACGTTAATGACTTTAAATGTTGGCGAGTTCTTTGGTCCGTATAAGGAAAGTGGTTCGTACAAGATTAGCAAGATGATGGGTAGGAAGCCAAATGGCTCAGTGAAATCTAGCCATATACTACTTACTTACGCAGGGGCAACACGTGCGAATCCAGATGTTACTAGAACGAAAGAAGAGGCGGAAGCTAAAGCAAATGAATTATTTAAGGAAGTTAAAAATAATGTAGAGGAGTTTACCACTTTTGCTATAGATAACTCTGATGGTCCTTCCGCACCGCAAGGAGGAGATTTAGGTTATTTTCAAGAAGGTAGGTTAGCTGAAAAATTTGATGATTTTATTTTTTCAAATCCTGTTGGAAAAGTAGGTCTAGTAGAAACAGATTTTGGTTTTCACATAATTAGGGTTGATGATAAAGAGGATATTTTACAGGTAGCTACACTATCTAGAGAAGTACTTCCTTCAGAGGAAACTATAAACACGCTGTTCACGGATGCTACCAAGTACGAAATGGAAACAATTGCAGATGACAGTGAGTTTTCTGCTATTGCGAGAACAAATGAGTATTTGGTAAGACCTGTAAATAAAATAAAGGAGTTGGATGAAAACCTACCAGGATTAGGAACACAACGAAATATAGTACAATGGGCCTTTAATGAGGACACAAAATTAGGAGCAATAAAGCGTTTCAATATAAACAACGGTTATGCGGTGGCTCAGGTAACGGGCAGATATATAGAAGGTTTAATGGCAACGGAAGATGCTTCTTTGACCGTATTACCTATCATAAGAAAGGAACGTAAAGCAGCCCAGATTATAGCAGCTAATCAAGGTAAAGCTATGGATGCTTTTTCCAAGGATAACAGTGTTTCTATTTCTACGGCCTCAGCTTTAACAGTTAAGACACCTACTATTCCTGGAGCAGGTAGTGAACCTGTTGTAGTAGGCACAGCTTACGGAATGGAACAAGGAAGTGTCTCTGGTCTACTGGAAGGAAATTCTGGGGTATTTATGATAGAAATTACACAAAGAACGGAAGCACCAAAGCTTGATAACTATAGTACGTATGCAAATACCTTAAAGAACAATGCAGCGAATAGAGTTAATGCAGCTGTATATAATGCGTTAAAAGAAGGCGCTGAAATAGAGGATAAAAGAGCTACTTTTTATTAAAAAATTGGCCCTAAGAATATTTACTAAAAAGCCTCCTAATGTGGAGGCTTTTTTTATTACAAAGCTTTATTAAAGCCATTTTAGGGTAATTTTCCTCTGGTATAGCTATATGCAGGAAGCCTTCTCAATAGGAAGTCAATCAAGATCTTTTATTTAGCTCGCTTTTGGGCAAAGCATATTCAAAATGACGTTTTAGTTTATTTATTTTATAATACCATTTCGGAAAAGGGAACTATAGTATGATATCCTTTTTGTTTGAAGTAATCTAAAGTATGTCTCTGTGCAGTTACCATTACAAAATCGCCTCCCCAGCCTCCTAAACTTTTAATGCTGCCTGGGTAATCAGGGAATAATTGCTCTTTGATTGTGGGAACGTTCAAAGCGTTGGAAAGTATTGTTTCATGAAGATTTAGAAGGGCTTCAAATTCTACTAAAGTAGCAGCTTGGATAAGCGCTTCTGTGAGTTCCGTAATCCTTGTTGTTAGGGCCAATTTGTCTATTTGCTGATTTCGATATGCAGTTATAGCCTCTCTGCTGTTTTTCTTTTGGTTAAGGTATACAAAGTACAAAGCTTCGGAAAAAGGTAATTCTGGTTGTACGATTCGCACCATGGGTTTTTCGTTATTAATTTTAAATACGATAGGATGGTCATACTGGGCGCAGGCAATATCATAACCACTTCCTCCAAAGGTTTTAGAAAGTAGGATATAGGGGTTTACTTTAGCCCAATTTGCTATGTTGTTTATTAATGTAGAAGAGGAGCCTAGTCCCCAATTTCTGGAAAAAGTCAATTCGGTTTCTACCAAACACCCTTCTCTGCTTTCTAGAAACCCTGGTTCTAGCTTTCTAGTTTCTACCAGTACTTCCGCCAGAGCATCTGATATTTTTTTATTTGACGAAGAAAGTGATGTAAAGTCATTCAAGTTATAACTTGCTTGAAACCAAATACTGCCATCCGCATCGAGACTTTTCCAGGAAAGTATACCTGATTTATTTCCTGTTGTCTTTAGTGATTGCCCAAATTTTGTAGGAACGGCCCATCCTTCTGCTCCGTCTAAAATTGCATATTCACCAGACAGCAACAATTTCCCATTACTGTAAAAATACTTCGTCATGATGGGTCTCTAAGTTGTTCTAGGGCCTTGGCTACACCGCTATGGGTTACCGTATTGGTTTTGAAATGTGCAATCAAATCCTTCTTCTCAACGGTATTGGCACCAAGTTGATTTAGCATGTTCAGTAAGTGCATTTTCATGTGGCCTTTTTGTATGCCTGTGGTTACCAACGAGCTTACCGCTGCAAAATTCTGCGCTAATCCTGCAACCGCAACAATCTGCATTAGTTCCTTTGCCGAAGGGTTTTGTAATACTTCCAAATTAAGTTTTACTAATGGGTGTAACTTTGTCAATCCTCCAACTGTTCCCAGTGCCAAGGGCAATTCTATCCAAAAGTTAAAGATGCCGTCTTTAACTTCGGCATGGGTAAGGCTACTATATCTACCGTTTCTTGCTGCATAAGCATGCACTCCGGCCTCTATAGCCCTAAAATCGTTTCCTGTAGCAAGGACCACAGCATCGATACCATTCATGATACCTTTGTTATGGGTTACTGCTCTATATGGTTCTACTTTAGCAATGGTGACAGCACGCACCATTTTCTCTGCAAATAATTGAGGGGAGATATCATTGGATAAGGTTAATTCTTCTACTGGGCAACTTACTCCTGCACGTACCAAACAATTAGGGACGTAATTTGATAAGATACTCATGACCACTTCAATATGCTTTTCATCTTCGGTAAATGCCTTATGGGTCAAGGCTTCATTCTTTAGCGTGGTCGCAAACTGTTCCAAACAACTGTTGATGAAGTTGGCGCCCATGGCATCCTTCGTTTCAAACGTACAATGTAGCTGATAATAGTTGGCTAAATCGTTTGTTTTATCTCTGAGTTCAATAGCGGAAATACCGCCACCGCGCTTTGCCATACTCCCGGTCAAGTGAACGCTATCGGTAAAGAATATATCTTTTATGGAATCAAAAAAAGATTTAAGTTTAGTAAAGTCTCCAGTAAAGACAAAATGTACTTGACCTACCTTTTCCGTGCCTAGAACTTTTGTTGTAAAGCCACCTTTCTTCATCCAAAATTTTGCTGCTTTACTTGCCGCAGCAACTACTGAACTTTCTTCTATAGCCATGGGAATGGCATATAGTTTTTCGTTGATTAAAAAATTGGGAGCAATGCCTAAGGGCATGTATAAATTCGTAACGGTGTTTTCTATAAACTCATCGTGCAGCTGTTGTACATTGGTATCATTGTTCCAATATGTCGCTATAATTTGCTTAGCTTGCTCTGGATTTTTGGTGTAATGGCTTGCTAACCAATCTATTTTTTGTTCTTTGGAAAGTTTTGAAAAACCACCTATCGGCTTTGTCATTTATTTTGGTTTCTGCTTTTTATTGACAAATGCACAAAGCCGTCAACAAAATAGTAAAGGTTTATTTTTGGAATTAAAAAGTAAAGATAAGAATATTGGTATGAATGAAAATGACCTTTTACATCGTTTAGCTACCCTTGTCTTTTTTACCGTATTTCAAGGTTTTTTACAGAAATAGTGGTAAACTTGAAAGACGTAACAAATTTTATCTTTTTATGCGATTATTTATTGATTCATAGGTCTGGCGATGATAATGTACATGTGCAAAATACGATGCGCATGGTAGAAGCCTTAATCCAAGCGAATAAACAGTTTGAATGGGGTATTTATCCAGCTAAGAATCATGGTATCTATGGCGGTAACACGCGCATTCATTTATAAACTAAAATGACGGATTTTGTAAAGTCTAAACTGTAAGCAAACCATAACCAACTAAATCTAAAGAATTATGACAGATATTAAACCAGAACCTCAAAAAGAACTTTTTGGACATCCGGTAGGATTGTTTTATCTCTTTTTTGCAGAGTTATGGGAACGGTTCAGTTTCTATGGTATGCGAGCTTTATTGACCCTCTATATGGTCGATGTTGTTTTTGAAGCTTTAGTGGAGCGAGATTTTGCAACAGCTGCGGTATATGCATCTTACGGATCTTTAGTTTACGCCTCCACAGTAATTGGCGGGCAGATTTCAGATAAGATTTTGGGTATGAGAAATTCAATTTTCTTAGGTGGTATATTAATGGCTATAGGCCATTTTGTACTGGCAGTCGAGAATGAAATTGCATTTTTCTTAGCACTCGCGCTCATCATTGTAGGTAATGGTTTTTTTAAACCTAATATTTCAACCTTTGTTGGTACGCTTTATCCGCAAGGGGATCCTAAGAAAGATTCCGGCTTTACTATTTTTTATATGGGAATCAACATTGGAGGATGGATAGCTCCACTATTGTGCGGTTGGTTGGCTTACGAATATGGTTGGCACTATGGTTTTGGTTTAGCAGGAATTGGGATGCTTACAGGTCTTTTGGTCTTTTGGAGTGGTATTCGAAAAAATGTATTTGGTGATAGAGGGCTGCCACCAAATAAGGAAGTAATGCACAAAAAAGTATGGGGAATAAAGCAGGGAATTTTAATTCCTATTTTAACGGTTCTGTGCGCCCCTCTTATTGCTTATTTGCTTTCGGCCTATAAATCACTAGGATCGGAGGGAACATTTTTGGGAGATCAGAACATAGTAAATATTATATTTAAAGGTATTGCGATAGCCATTTTGGTGTACTTAGCTAGTATTATGATTAAGGCAACCTTGGACGAGCGTAAAAAGCTTTTTGTTGCTGTGCTGATAACATTTTTTATGACTATTTTTTGGGGTTTCCACGAATTATCTGGAAGTGTAATTACGTTATTTGCATCTAGGAATGTGGACCTGACCTTAATGTCGGCTGCCCAGACCAATTCCCTTAACTCTATGTTTATCATTATTTTGGCCATTCCCATTTCATTGATGTGGACCTATCTGAGTAAACGCAAGCTTAATCCAAGAACGCCTTACAAATTTGGATTAGGATTACTTTTTGCAGGGGTCAGTTTTTATGTTTTGGCTATCAGTGCCAATAGCGCCGACGTCAATGGATTGGTTCCTTTTGCCTATTTATTATTAATGTATTTCCTATTATCTATAGGAGAGCTGTTCATGTCCCCAGTAGGGCTTTCGAAGATTACGGATTTATCACCTAAGCGAATAGTTGCCTTTATGATGGGTGTATGGTTTTTGTCATCGGCCTTTGCGTTTCAGGTGGTCGGGTTTATTGGAAAACAATTAGCCATTGAAAGTACGGACAAGAATGTGGGTGGTTTTGAAACTCTAACAGTATATACAGATGGATTTGAACTTATAGCAAAATATGCAGTGGTTGCTGGTGTTCTTGTATTATTAGCATCGCCCCTGATTAAGAAGTTAATGGGTAAAGTTCATTAATCGATAATTTCAAAAGAATAGAATCCCTTTTCGCCAGTATAGTGAAAAGGGATTTTTCTTTTAAGGCAGGTGGTTTTCCACCGTTTAACATAACTCGTATAATTACTACCATCGGCAATAATTTGTGTTGGACGGGTAATCGTTATCAACCTATCTAAATTAATTTTTGGTGAGAAGGTAAGAAGCACGTCGCTTTTTAGTTTTTCAGCTGGGTATATGCCTAAGCTATCTAAAATTAGAAATGATTTCCCATTAATCAAATAGCCATTTACCAAAGTATCATAGGTGGTAGTTCGGATGCGCTCACCAATTTTTATGTTCGCTATAGCATTTTCGATAGCGCTTGTGTTCGAAGTAAATACTGTTGTTTGAGCACCGTTTCTAGCTACAATAATGGTGTTTTTTGTTTGGTGAAGTATTAGGACCTCGTTTTTTTGGGACGCTAGATAGACCTGGTAGCACGTATATGATTGAAAACAAAGAAGGCTTGCAAGAAAAAGTGTTACTCGTTTAAAGTTTAGGCGTTGCGTTAAAAGAATTAGCATTACAAGAAGACCATAAGCAAGTATCAGTTGTACGCCATCAAAGGAAATATGTTTAAAGATGAAATTTTCCTGTTGGGCTACCCAAGCCACAATCGTATTCATGTAAGAAATAAGCGCATTGAAAAATTCTGCTAAGATATCTGGTAGTTGGTTGATTAGTGTTAGGATGATAACAAGAATGCCAGTACCAAGTATAAATCCTAAAGCTGGTATGATAAGTAGATTTGAAATGAAGAACAAGCCAGGAAATTGATGAAAATAGAACAGACTAATGGGTAAAACACCTAATTGAGCAGCAACACTTACTGATAGTAGCTGCCAAATATATCGGATAGGTTTGTATTTGGGATGCCATAATTTTTGTAGCATAGGATATATCCAAACAATAGCAAGTACTGCGGCATAGCTCATTTGAAAACCCACTTGAAACAATAGATTCGGGTTTATAAACAAGAGAATAAAGAATATGGAAAGCGCAAGGATATTGAATGTGTTACTAGGTCGATTCAGGTACAGAGCGTAAGCCACAAAACTGAACATGGTACAAGCACGAATAATGGAAGGTGATAGTCCCGCCAAAAAAGCAAAGCCCCAAAGTAGTAGTACTGTTAAAAGTAGAATTATTTTTTTACCGTTGGGTAGGTAGGTCAATGGCCTCAATAAAAACTGTAGTAGGATCAGTAGTATTCCAATATGTAATCCAGAGAGGGCAAGTATATGAACCGCACCTGCGTTTTTATAGTTGTCATAAGTTTCTTTAGATATATCAGCACGCTGCCCTAACAATAGGGCTTGTATTACCCCGAGTTCTTCTTGGCCAAAGTCCGCATCTTGTAATTTTTCTATGATGTGATTCCTTGCTGTTGCGGCTATTCCGAAAATTGTTTTGGATGGATTTTCTTTTTTGAAATAGGATTGTGGAACCAGCTTCAATTGATGGTAAATTCCCAATTGTCTTAGATAGTTTTTATAGCTAAATTGATACGGATTAAGTGGCGGTTTTATTTCTGATGGCTCGTTTGTTGTCCATAGTTCATCATCAACATCTAAGGCCTTTAGGCTATCCCCTAAACTTCTGGTGAGGATCAGTTTTCCTGTTGTAACTAAACTATCAACACTTTTGACTTCCGCAATATAACGTTCAGAATAGGAGGTAGGTTTTAAGACTTCCCTTATTTTTAAATGCCTAACGGTAGCTTGTTCTAAATCAAAGTTGTTGTAATGATTGGTGTGTTGTTGAGGTTGTGCTTTTGTAATAATAAAAGCACCTAATGCAATGGTCGTTATACTAGCAATAAAACCAAACCAGGCCGATTTTGTATTGCTTTCATACCTATATAAAATACCAAGACTTATAAAAAGGCAAACTATTATCACCAGAATTAAATGACTGTCTATCGGAAAATATTGACCAAGTAGAATACCTATTATGAGAAGTAGCGTTAGTTTAATAGGAACGAACGCTAGTAGCTTCATCTTATAGTATTCTGGTTGCTTTTACAAAGGCGCTGTTCCAAAATCCTTCCCTGAGTGAGGATACCGTTACGCCGCGTGATGTAGATGCATGTATAAACTTAACTTCATCTCCTTCCACTTTTACCACCATCCCTACATGGTTAATTCGTTTGGCTCTTTTTTGGGTTTTAAAGAATAGAAGATCTCCTTTTTCAACATCTTTGACCCTTATTTTTTTTCCTTCCTCTGCCATGTGAATAGATGTTCTTGGAAGTTTTACATTGTGCTCTCCGAAAGAGACATAAAGAAGGCCGGAACAGTCCATTCCCTTTCGCGTAGTGCCACCAAATTTATATCGTACGCCAGAATAGGTAAGCGCGGTATTAATTACATTGTCTGCTTTAGAATTGCTTTTGGCAACTCTTCTGGGAGTCTCAGTTTTTCTATCGGTCGATTTCGTAATTCCTTTGCGTTCATTGTCTGCAGCTGCTACGGAAACCTTTCGTTCCTTTGTGGAAGAGGTCGTTTTTTTGCTACTTCCGCAACCGGCAATCAACATAAGAAAAAGTAGATAGCTTAGTTTTCGCATGATTTTCAAGTGGTGTATCTTAGATGCTTGAACTTTAAAATTATAGAATTATTTTATAACACAGCAAGTCAAAAGAAATACAGGTAAACAATTTTTTTTTATTGACGTATTTTAGTATTCTTAACATGTTATAATACGAATGTCTGTTTCGTAGTTTATGATGGCGTTATTAGTTAATCACTATGTTTTTGTATGTTGTCTAGATACCCTTATTCAGTTACTTCAGTTTTAATTGTCGGAAAGCTCGTCCAATCCTTTTTGTTTTAGTTCCACCCAATTGTTTACCATTTCTTCCAATACATCCAATGGAACTGCACCGTCCAATAACACTATATCGTGGAATTCGCGAATATCGAATTTATCGCTTAATTGGCTTTTAGCATGCTCACGTAACTCCAATATTTTGTTCATACCCACCTTATAAGCTGTAGCCTGTGATGGCATTACTATATGCCGTTCTACCATTTTTACAGCGTCGCTTTCAGCATTTGGGGTGTTGTCTGTATAGTATTTGATGCCTTCCTCGCGGGTCCATTTTTTGGTGTGTATTCCTGTGTCTACCACCAAGCGGCAAGCACGCCATAATTCCATCGCCAATCGGCCAAAATCGGAATATGGGTCACTATAAAAACCCATTTCTTTAGGTATGTATTCTGTGTACAATCCCCAACCTTCTGTATACGCTTGGTAACCTCCCATTTTCCTGAACATGGGAATACCTTCTAATTCTTGTGCTATAGCTCTTTGCATGTGGTGACCGGGAATGCCCTCATGATAAGCCAAAGCTTCCATTTGGTAATTGGGCATGGCCATAATATCATACATATTGGCGTAATAGGTTCCAGGCCTAGATCCATCCAATGCAGGCGATTGGTAAAAAGCCTTACCTGCTGATTTTTCGCGGAACGGTTCAACCGCCTTAACAATCATACTAGCCTTCGGTTTAGTTAAAAACAGTTCGTCCAGTCGGGTACGCATACTGTCTATAATCATTTCGGCTTGTGCCATGTAAGCCTCTCTACCTTCTTTGGAATCTGGATAATAGAATTGCTTGTCGTCTTTCATAAATGCGAAGAACTCGGGTAAGGACCCTTCAAATTCCACTTTTTCTTTAATAGCGGTCATTTCTTTATGAATGCGTTTTACCTCTGAGAGTCCCAATTCGTGCACTTCTTGCGAGGACATATTCGTAGTCGTAGTTCTTTTTAGTGCATTGTTGTAATACGCTTCTCCGTCGGGAAATTTCCATGCGCCGTCATCTGTAACAGCACGGTCACTTTGGTCTTCTATAAAAGCGATGAGTTTGTCATAGCCAGGTTTTACAGATACTATAAGGGCTTCTTTGGCATTGGTTAACAAGGTATTTTTCTCTGCTTCTGTAAGTTCAAGGGCATTAATTTTTTTGGAAAAATCGGCAAGTAAAGTGCTTTCTTCCTTCGAATTGTCAAAAGGGGCTCCTGTTAGGATGTTCTTTGAGGATTCTATAGCTCTGGGAAAAACAAATTTTGGAGGTATAATGCCTGCTGCTTCTCGTTCCTTTAGGTTTTCAATAACCTGATTGAACATTTTTTCTACTCCGTTTAATCTTGATATATAAGCTTCTGCATCGCTTTTTTTAGAAATACTATGCATGTTAATTAGAAACGATGGTACTTGAGAATGTGCTCCGAACATTTGGTTGACGGGGTAGTTATGCAAACGATATTTATAATCTGCTATCTCGTCTTTCATTTCCTTTACGGCGAGTTTATAACTAAGCTGTGTCGCAGAGTTTAACCTTTCTACAGTAACAGAATCCTTTAAATAAGACAGTCGATTTTTGGTTCGCTCCAAAGCTTCTTCTTCAGAAATTTTAGACATATCGTCCCACTTGTCATAATCGGTTTTGTCACCTAAGTAAGTTTGGGTCATAGGGGAAAGGGCCACTTCTGTATCCCATTGTTCTTGGAACCAATCGTTCAGTTCAGAGGAAGTTGATGCGATTTGCTCAGGAGTAGCACTGATGTCTTTTGTTTCTTCTTGGCATCCTAAAAGTAAGAATGAGAATAATGCGGTTAAACTAATAGTTTTAAAAAGTGTTTTCATTTTTATCTTATTAGAATTAGAATTAGAACTAGATTTTTAATTTTTACTATTGTGGTAAATCAGTTTTGCGGCTTTTGCACTTGCACCTTGTCCACCCAATTTTTTTATCAATGCTTCGTAGCTTTCTATTTGTTTGGCTCTGGCTAGTCCTGATAGGACTCCTTCTAACTCAAGTTTTAAGTTCTTTTTGGTAAGGGTGCTTTGTATTAATTCCTTTACCACTTCCTTTCTCATAATTAAATTGACCAAAGAAATATATTCCAAGGTAATGATTCGTTTTGCAATTTGATAGGATATCCAATTTGCTTTGTAGCAGACTACTTGTGGAACTTTGAACAAGGCAGTTTCCAACGTTGCAGTTCCACTTGTAACCAATGCAGCCGTTGCAATGGAAAGTAGGTCATAGGTTTTATTTTGTATAAATTTTACATTTTTGTCCGATAAATAAGGTGCATAAAATTCTTTGTCTAGACTAGGAGCCCCAGCGATAACAAATTCATAATTTTGAAAATCGGAAGTCAGGGATAACATGACGGATAGCATTTTTTGTACTTCCTGTTTTCGGCTTCCGGGGAGCAATGCGATAATTGGTTTTATGGGGTCAATTTGATACGTTTCTCTAAAATGGGTCTCATTTAGTTCCGGTCTGTTAGAAATCGCATCAATTAATGGATGCCCCACAAAATTGACCGGGTACCCGTGTTTTTGCTCATAGAATTCTTTTTCAAACGGAAGTATAACGTGCATGGCATCCACATCACGTTTTATGCTTTCTATGCGGCCTTCCCTAGAGGCCCATAGTTGTGGTGAAATGTAATAATTGCTCTTGAAACCTTTTTTCTTTGCCCATTTTGCAATTCGGAGATTAAAACCGGAATAGTCTATAAATACAATGATATCTGGTTGGAATACTGCAATATCTTCCTTACAAAAGGCAATATTCTTAAATATGGCACTAAGATTCATTACTACCTCAAGAAAGCCCATAAAGGCCATTTCCTTGTAGTGTTTTACCAAATCACCACCTGCCTGTTGCATTAAATCCCCACCCCAACAACGTATATGTGCCTCGGTGTCTTCAAGTTTAAGTGCTTTAATAAGATTGGAACCGTGAAGGTCTCCAGAGGCTTCGCCTGCGATGATATAGTACTTCATTTAAAAATAAATTACCCTAAGCTGTTGATATAAAAATACTTGTTTTGCTTATAGATCTCTTAGTTAGATTATTGTGCACCATGTTTACTACAAGTTTTTCAATTAAAATATCTTATAGTAAAGAATAACGAATGCTGTAAACATCGTTGCAATCAACACTCCTTTTGCACGTTCGTTCCGTTTTAGTTTTAAAAACCCAAAGAAAGCTACCAAATTTAATATGGCCCCTAAGGCCAATAGGCTTCCAATGTGCCCTTGCTCAACTGCCGCATGGTAGGTTTCTAAAATGCTAAATTCAGAAAATAGTAAAATGTATAGTAGAGTTCCTATGGCATTGGCAATAATCCCTACCAAAAACCCAATGATGACTTCTTTTTTTATGTTCATTGTTAAAATATCAAGTTTACACTTCGACTCTGTTCAGTATACCCGTGTTAATATCAAATTCAAGGTCAAAAATAATGACCTATTTTACACTACCAACAACTATTTATTAAACCCCCAAGAATTTAATTCCTGTATGACGTGGTGTGCCGTAAGGTCAAATTGTGTAGGAACTACAGAAACATAACCGTTTGCCAAGGCCCACTCGTCGGTATCCTCTCCTTTGTCGAGCAATTCAAATTCTCCTGTAAGCCAATAATAATCCTTGCCCATAGGACTGGTGCGTTTATCAAATTTTTCTTTCCAGTTGGCTCTAGCTTGTCTACAGATTTTTATACCCTTTAATTCTTTTTTATCCAACTTGGGAATATTTACGTTTAGGACTACCCCTTTTGGAATTCCGTTGTTCAAGGCCTGATTCACTATCTCTGTTATGTATTCGCCGGCATGGGAAAAATCGGCATTCCATTTATAATCACAAAGCGAGAAACCAATGGCTGGTATTCCTTCTATTCCCGCCTCAATTGCAGCACTCATAGTGCCAGAATAAATTACATTTATAGAGGAATTGGACCCATGGTTAATGCCACTTACGCAAATGTCAGGTTTCCTTTTCAAAAGTTCTTGTAGGGCCAATTTAACGCAATCTGCGGGTGTGCCACTACAGCTGTACTCCTCATTTCCCGTGTCGTCGGAGTCTGTTATCATTTTTTTTGAATATAGGGTGCTATCTAAGGTGATTGCGTGCCCCATGCCAGATTGGGGGCTGTCTGGTGCAACCACAATAACATCACCTATTTTCTTCATTAGCAGAACCAGGTTGCGAAGCCCCGGAGCGGTTATTCCGTCGTCGTTTGTAACCAAAATTAAGGGTTTTTGCATAGCAGATACTTTCTATCGTAAAAATACGTTTTTATACAGGATTGGACGATTGTATCGTTTAACAAAAAATTAATTCCCTGTTCCTTAATTGGCATGGTTTTTTCTTTATCTTAGAGAATTATGGCGTTTTGAAAGCGCTATTAAACCCCGAGATTTTGAGAAGAAAATTAAAAAATAGTTTTATGAAAAGAAATTTAGTCTATATCTCCGTAGTACTGTTGGTTGCTGTAGCTTCCTGCAGTTTTACTAATAAATCTAATGAGAACGATGAAAAGGACAAGTTGTTATTGGATCTAATTACCTACGTATTAGGAAAATTACATTATGAGCCCAAACAGATAAACGACGAATTTTCGGTAAGAGTATTTGAGGATTTTATAGATGTTATTGATCCTACTAAACGTTATTTTCTAGCTACTGATATCGCGGAATTTGAGGAGTATAAATTTCAGATAGATGATCAGATAAACAATACAGATATTACCTTTTTCAACGTGGTTTATAAAAGGCTGACAGAGCGTATGAGCAATGCTAAGGATATCTACAGGGAAGTCCTTAAAACACCCTTTGATTATAATGATGAAGAAATTATTAGTATAAAATATGACGAAGCGCTTTTCGCTTCGAATAATATAGAACTGCAGGAACGCTGGAGAAAGCAATTGAAATATGCCACATTACGTACGTATGATTCCAAATTAACACACGCGAATAAAAAGGACGAAGACGGAATATTTGCCGATCACGATCATAGCTCCCACAGTCCTGAAGAGGCTGAAGTTGAGTCTAGAAAATCTACCGAGACTACCTTGGATGAGTTTTTTGATTTTGTAGATGATCTTGAGCGTAAAGATTGGTTCGAACAGTATATCAATACCATTGTGGATGAGTTTGATCCTCATACCTTTTATTTTGGTCCTGAGGACAAGGAAAAGTTTGATATGGACATTTCAGGTAAGTTCGAAGGAATTGGCGCAAGACTTCAAAAGAAGCCGGAGGGTGCTAAGATTGTAGAAATTATATCTGGAGGACCTGTCTGGAAAGATGGTTCATTGGAAGTAGGTGATGAGATTGTTAAGGTAGGACAGAATGGGGAAGAGCCGATTAATATTGTTGGGATGCGTTTGGAAGATGCCATTAAACTTATTAAGGGAGCGGAAGGTACCGTTGTAGATTTAACCGTAAGAAAAGTAGATGGTTCTTTGGATGAAATTTCCTTGACAAGAGATGTTGTACTCTTGGAGGAATCGTATGCAAAATCGGCAAATATTATTAAAGGCGATGAAAAATATGGGATCATTAATTTACCTAAGTTTTATGTAGACTTTAATGATTATAGTGAACGAAATGCGGCTACCGATGTTGCTAAGGAAGTAGAGCGCCTAAAACAAGAGGGGGCTGAAGGACTTATTTTGGATTTAAGAGATAATGGCGGCGGTTCTTTAAAAACCGTTATAGAGATGGCAGGATTGTTCATTAAGGACGGGCCTGTAGTGCAAGTACGTTCTAAAGGAATGAACAAGGATGTATATGATGATAAAGATGAAAGGATACAATGGGACGGGCCATTAGTTATTTTGGTAAACGAGCTTTCAGCCTCAGCATCTGAAATATTGGCAGCTGCCATGCAGGATTATAAAAGAGGTATTGTAATAGGAAGCAAACAGACCTTTGGAAAAGGTACCGTTCAAAATGTAATTCCTTTGGATGATATTGTTCGCAGCAACGAGTATGGAAATCTTGGAGCCATTAAATTAACCACTCAAAAATTCTATAGAATAAACGGAGGGTCAACCCAACTGGAAGGTGTAAAAAGTGATGTGGTTGTTCCGGACAAATACAGTTATATTGATTTAGGAGAGAAAGATCAATCCAATCCTTTGAAATGGGATAAAATTTCTCCTGCAGAATATACTGTTTGGGACGGTTATATAGATTATGACAAAACCATAGCAAACAGCAATAAGCGTATGGCTGATAATGCTCAAATAAAACTTATTGAGAAAAACGCAAAATGGCTTAAGGCAGAACAGGATGAAACTGAGATTTCATTGAATTATAAAACCTATAAGGAAGAACAAGAGAAGGATAAGGAGCATTCCGATTTCTATAAGAAGTTATCGAATTACGATTCTAACTTAACGTTTAAATCTTTAAAATACGAGCAAGAATTGTTTGTAAAAGATTCCGTATTACGCGAAAGAAGAAATCGTTGGTACACAAGTTTGGCCAAGGATGTCTATGTTGAGGAAGCGGTTAACGTGTTGGAAGATTTAAAGATGAACAATATAAAGAATATGAAGTTGGCCAGTAGGGTAAAGGATTAACATAAACGTAAAACAAAAAAAGCCACTCTTTAGAGTGGCTTTTTTTGTTTTACGAAATTAATTTATCTGCATGCAGCTTACGTAATTTTGCCAATTTAGGATTGATAACTACTTGACAATACCCTTGTGAGGTATTTTTCTTATAAAAATCTTGATGATCACTTTCTGCATCATAGAAGGTTCCTATTGGGCTAATTTCCGTGCTAACAGAGTTTTCGTAATACGCATCTATTTCTTTTACCAAGGCCTCTGCTATTTTTTGTTGTTCAGAAGTATGATAATAGATGACGGAGCGGTATTGTGTGCCAACATCTGCCCCTTGTCTATTTAATGTTGTAGGATCGTGGGTGGTCATAAATATTAAAAGTATATCCGTATAGGAAATAATAGTAGGGTCAAAAGTAACCTGCACCACTTCAGCATGGCCTGTTAAGCCAGAGCCTATTTCTCTATATGTAGGTCTTCCAGGAACAGTACCTCCAGTATAACCTGAAACCACTGAGGAGACGCCTTTTACTTCCTGAAAAACGGCCTCTGTACACCAGAAACAGCCACCACCTACGGTAGCTACTTCATTAGTTTTTCTGTCCATATTACTCCTTGTTTGTGATTTTCATCGATTCTGAATTAATGCAATAACGCAAACCACTTGGGTCCGGGCCATCGGGAAAAACATGTCCAAGATGGGCATCACAGGTATTGCAAAGCGCCTCTACCCGCACCATTCCAAAAGAACTGTCCTTTATATACTTAATGGCATTCTCTGTAAGAGGTTGTGTAAAGCTGGGCCATCCGGTTCCTGATTCAAACTTTATAGTGGAATCAAATAAAGGTGTGCTACAGCAAACACATTGATATTTTCCGGCATCATGCGCACTACACAAGGCTCCTGAATGTGCTGCTTCGGTTCCTTTTTTTCTTGTAATCCTAAATTGCTCAGGACTAAGTAACTCCCTCCATTCGTTTTCTGTTTTTTCTATTCTTTTATCAGGTATAGGGTTGCCACTAACCGAAAAATGAATGACATCTTTCCATGTAATTATCATAAATTTTCTTTCTTTTAATTTTTTTTAACTCTTCTATTGGTCGGAATCTCACTAGAGGTCTTACAAAATTAAGCTAAATTTGACCAATGCGGATGTACTCCAAAAATAGAATTATTTACACCATTTTAATTGGTATTTGTATCGTAGGTTTTTGGCTTTTCGAGAATTTTTATACACCTACCACCTACTCAGAAAAAAACAGAGATACATCAGTTCCTGAATTTCCAAATAACTATTTTCCAAGCTCAACCACTGGTGAAATTGTGCATCATTCTCATTTTTCACTTTCCTACAACGAACCTTATGAGCAAGCAGAATGGGTGGCTTATATGCTTCAGAAGAAACAGCTTACCTATGACGATAGAAAACGTCCTTATTTTATAGAAGATCCTTATGTAAGGACAAAATCTGCTGATTGGCGCAATTATAAAGGCTCCGGTTATGATCGGGGACATCTAGTTCCGGCGGGTGATCGTAAATTTTCCGAACAGGCATATAACGAAACATTTTACACTAGCAATATAAGTCCACAGGACGGGGGTTTTAATGCGGGTCTTTGGAATAGATTAGAAAAACAAACGCGTAGTTGGGCTAAGCGTTACAAGACTCTTTTTGTGGTGACGGGCGGTGTTTTGACGCACGGATTGGAGGAAATTGGTGACGAAGATGTTGCTGTGCCTCAGTACTTTTATAAGATTATTGCAAAGGAAAACAGGGGTGATTTAGAGGTTTTGGGTTTCTTAATGAAAGGAGAGGAGCGTAGCGATCGTATACAAAGTTTTATTGTCCCTATAGACAGTATAGAGACGCTAACAGGATTGGATTTCTTTTATCAAATAGATAAAAAAACTCAGGCAGCAATAGAGGAAGGTATTCTATTAAAGAACTGGAAGTTTTAAAAATTCTCTTTTAACCTATTGGTATCCATTTTAAGAAAAATGAACAGTAATATGGTAAAGAAGAGTAATCCAGAACCACCATAGCTAAAAAAGGGTAAGGGGATTCCAATGGTAGGTAATACGCCAATTACCATTCCTATGTTTATAAAGTAATGAATCAATAATACAGATATTACACCATACCCGTACATTCTAGCAAAATCATTTTTTTGACGTTCTGCTAAGGAAATTAATCTTAGGAATAGAATCGTAAATAGTAAGATAACTGTGCCGGTACCCAAGAACCCCCATTCTTCCCCAACGGTACTAAAGATATAATCGGTATGTTGTTCTGGTACAAAATCGCCTTTGGTTCGTGTACCCTCTAGAAATCCTTTTCCAAAAAAACCGCCAGATTCGATAGCTTTTTCAGATTGATAGGTATTGTATCCTATGGTCTTACGTATCTCTTCCAGCTTTGATGGGTCTTTTTCTAGACGTAACCATAGACTGAAACGATCTCTATGCCGTTGTTCAAAGACATTGTTAAATACAAAATTTACCGAAAGCGAGAACAAGATAATTGTTATCGAAATCAAGGATAATGGGATAATGGGTATTTTAAAACTTTTTTGTTTTAAGGTGTAGATGAGTATAATTAGCAAGGCAAGTCCGATCGTAATCCAAATGGTACCGAACATTAAAGTGGTTACAAAAATCAAGATAATAGCGAAGCCTATGCCTAAATAGAAAAGTGGTAGCCCTTCACGGAATATTACGAATATTAAGGCAAAAAACACCAAGGCACTTCCTGGGTCGGGTTGTGGAATGATTAGAATTGCGGGAATAATAATAATGAGCAAAGCATAAAGTTGATCTTTTCTTTGTTTAATATCTGTTTGAATATCACTGAGGTATTTTGCAAGAGCGAGCGCTGTAGCCACTTTTGCGAGTTCCGAGGGCTGTATGTTGAAAAAACCCAAATCGTACCAAGAAGTGGCACCGGCAATAGTTTTTCCAAAGACAAAAAGACCTAATAAGGATAACATGGATACTAGATAAAAGATACTTGAAAAACGTTCGTAAAAATTTACTTCTAAAGCCATAATCAATATTATAGCTACGAAACTCACACCTATAAAAAAAAGTTGTTTTCCGTGTAGGGTGCCAAAATCGAATAAAGATTTCTCGGTCTCCGTAAAGGTGCTAGAGTATATGTTGCCCCAGCCAATAAAGACTAAGGACAGGTAAATTAGAACAGTTAGCCAATCTATGCGTTTGAGGAGACTTCTACCAGACATACTCGTTTATCTTGAACTCCTCTCCACTGTAAGGTTTCGCGTATTCACGTTCTAATGTTTTTTCTAACATCTTTTTTTCTAGATTTTTTCTAGTGATTTCTCCATTGAGATATTTTTCAATCATTAGAGAAGCAATATGTCCGGCATACCTAGAGCCATAATATCCATTTTCTATATATACGGCAATGGCTATTTTGGGGTTTTCTACGGGAGCAAATGCAATAAAAACAGAATGATCAGTCAGTTGTGTACGTACGCCGTCAATTTTTGTGAAATTTTCTGCAGTACCAGTTTTGCCTGCAGTAGTTATTCCAGGTATTTGAAGCCATCTCGCAGTACCTCCCGGACTTGTAAATACTTTTGTCATTCCTTCGATTATAGGCTCAAAGTGCTCTTTGTTTATAGTTGTTTTTTTTGCTTCTGTAAACTTAGGATTATCAATAGGCTTTCCTTCTACCTTCTTTAGGATATGAGGCGTATAATAGAACCCTCTGTTTGCTATCGCTGCCGTCATATTGGCCAGTTGTACAGGAGTTGCAAGTATTTCTCCTTGACCGATAGCGTTGGAAATTATATAGGAAGAGCTCCACCGATTATCACCGTACCATTTGTCGTAGTACTCCTTACTTGGAATCCGTCCTTTTTGTCCAAAAGGTAAATCGTACCTTAGATAATCACCTAGCCCAAAGCTTTTCATATGTTTTTCCCACACATCCATGCCTTCGTCCGTAGTTTCGTACTTTTCATATATTTTACTAAAAGTGGCAGCAAAATAGGCGTTGCACGATTTGTAAATACCATCGACCATACTTCGTGAACCACCACCGCAATGGCAACCTCTTTTCTTTCCACCTACATAAAAGCCGTTGTAGCATCTCACGGTCGTTGACACATTCATTACTCCTTCCTGAAGCGCAATTAGGGCGTTTAAGGTCTTAAAAGGCGATCCTGGAGGTTGCTGTGCATGTATGGAGCGGTCCCAAGTTGGATTTGCTATGGTGTCGTTATAAAGTTTGGTGTAGTTTTTTGATCGTTTACGCCCTACTAATAACGAAGGGTCGTAGGTGGGTCCCGATATCATAGAAAGTATCTCTCCGGTTCCCGGTTCAATTGCTACGATACCACCCCATTTGCCATTCATAAGAAGTTCCCCGTATTCTTGAAGGTTTTTGTCCAAAGTAACGCTAATCTGCTTTCCTTGTTCTGGTAAGGTGTCTAGAGCGCCATCTTTAAAAGATCCAATATCCCTGTTAAATCTATCTTTTTGAATATACTGTACGCCTTTCCTACCACGTAACAAATCTTCGTAATACCTTTCTACGCCAGTTCTGCCTTTAAGCTCGCCTTGCACGTAATATTTATTTTTAGCCAGATCTCCTTCATTTACTTCACTGATATAGCCTAGTACATTTGCAGCACTCGGTGTATCATAATACCGTAAGGAACGTTTTTGTATATAAAACCCTTTGTACTTCCGCATTTTTTCTTGCAGCTTAGCGTAGTCTTCCTTGGATAACTGAGGCACTAAAACTGAAGGTAATCTTGGGGAGTATACGCGTGCCCTTCGTAATTTTTCAATAAATCTTTCTTTGTCGATATCTAGTAGTTTGCAGAATTCTAAGGTGTCCAAAGCTTTTACCTCTCTGGGGATTACCATGACATCGTATGCAGGGTCATTACCGACTAGTAATTCGCCATTGCGGTCATAAATATAACCCCGTTCTGGATAGTCGTATATGGCTTTTATCGCCGGATCTTCTAACACTTGATTAGGAGAAAAACTAAAAATCTGAAGGTAGGACAGTCTGGTCAGAAACGTGATTCCGATTAAAACAATCAAGGAGGAAAGAAGAATTTTTCTCATTCTTTTTTAGTGCTAAACAAAGAAATGAACAAGAGACATAAAATTAATGTAGCCAGTCCTATTGTTAGTGTTTTTTGTAAAATTAACAAGCTATTTGTGAAGCTGAAAATTTCCAAGGTAAAGTATGTAACATGATGTATTACAATTAATAACGCCAAAAAAGTGATTTGTTGTGCCTTGGTACTATTGTTTAATTTAAAACTTTGAAATTCATAATTAACACCAAAGACAAAACGCATGATCACTGGCCTTAAGTAGGCAATGGTAACCGCTGCCGCAGAATTAATAGCAAGGGTATCTGAGAAAATATCAATACAGAGACCGAGTAAGAAACTTATGAGTAAAAATGTGGTTCTATTTTCTTTAATTGGATACCAATAAACAAAAAGCACATAGACCAAAGGATTGATGAAGCCAAAAAAGTTGAGTCTATTAAATATCAATATTTGCACCAGAACAAGTAGCGTAAACCGTATAACATTTATAAAGAAGGAATTGCTAATCATCTGATAGGGTTTCTGCTTCTAATTCCAATACTTCTTCTCGGTTTAAATCCTTTATAATGTAAACATTTTTAACATTAGTCATGTCGTTAAACAGGGCTATATCTATAAAATAAAAACTTTTGGAGCTGTCTAGGTCAAATTTTGATATGGTGCCAATAGGAATATTTTCTGGAAAAATACTACTCATAGCTCCGGTAACGATAGTGTCGCCAATAGTCAAGGGTGCTAATCTCGGTATATCTATGAGTTGTACAGTAGTATAGTTTTTTGTGTCCCATACCAAAGAACCAAAATGGTTGGAGTTTTTAATTTTAGCATTGATCCTGGAATTTTCGTTCAGAATACTCTGTATCGATGCAAAGCCTTTCGAGGTGTTTTCGACAATACCCAATATTCCTTTGTCTGTAATTACACCCATGTCTTGTTGAATACTATCCGCTTTCCCCTTATTAATAGTGATGTAATTCCGCTGATTGGAAAAGCTATTTTTGATTACCTGTCCCCGCATTATGGTGTAGCTAATGGAGGTGTCTATTTCTGTAATAAAAGCTGCTGGTTTATTGTATAGCTGTTGCCTTAAGGTCTCGTTTTCCCTTAGTAGACTTTCGTTTTCCTCTCGTAAATCAAAGTAGGATGTAGTACTTGTGGATAGTTCATAAATACTACCCGAAACATAGTTAGCAGAATTTAAAAATTTAGACTGGTGGTAGGAATGTGACTGAAAAGTAAATACAAAGGAAATGAGCAGCAATAGGATATAAAGTAAAAACGTTTTATACCGAATCAGAAAATTTATAATCTGCTGCATTCACTTCGAAATTTTCAAAAATACTTAATTACCCCGCAAAGCTAAAAAATGATGGATGGCTTAACTAAAATTTATTTTATTAAGATACTCTTATATCTTTCTAGATTTTTCAATGCTATTCCTGTCCCCCTCACTACTGCTCTTAACGGGTCCTCTGCAATATAAACGGGTAAATCTGTTTTCTGTGAAAGCCTTCTATCCAATCCGCGAAGCATGGATCCACCACCTGCTAAATAAATACCTGTGTTGTAAATATCAGCGGCAAGTTCTGGAGGGGTCTGGGAAAGTGTTTCCATTACGGCATCCTCTACACGTAAAATAGATTTATCCAAGGCCTTTGCGATTTCTCTATAGGAAATCTGTACTTGTTTAGGTTTTCCGGTTAGCAAGTCTCTACCTTGAACAGATTTTTCATCAGGAGGTGACTGAAGGTCTTCTGTAGCCGACCCAATTTCAATTTTGATAGCTTCTGCGGTAGTTTCTCCAACATATAAATTGTGTTGTGTACGCATGTAATAGATGATATCATTTGTAAATACATCACCTGCAATTTTAACCGATTTGTCACAAACAATACCGCCTAATGCGATAACCGCAATTTCTGTAGTACCCCCACCTATGTCTACAATCATATTTCCTTTGGGCTGCATAATATCCAAACCAATACCAATAGCTGCTGCCATAGGCTCGTGAATAAGATACACTTCTTTCCCGTTTACACGCTCTGCAGATTCCTTTACTGCGCGCATTTCTACCTCAGTAATACCAGAGGGAATGCAGATGACCATACGTAAAGCTGGCGGAAACCATTTCTTTTTAAGTGCCGGAATGTTTTTAATGAACATATTGATCATCTTTTCAGACGCATCAAAATCTGCAATAACCCCGTCCTTTAAAGGTCGAATGGTTTTTATATTCTCATGGGTTTTTCCCTGCATTAAATTGGCTTCTTTGCCAACTGCAATGATTTTACCTGTAATTCTATCTCGAGCTACAATAGAAGGACTGTCCACTACAACTTTGTCATTGTGGATTATTAAGGTGTTCGCCGTTCCTAAATCTATGGCTATCTCCTCGGTCAAGAAATCAAAAAATCCCATATAAAATTGTTTGGTTATGGATTAAAGGGGTGCATTTCATCGACAAAAGTAGTAAAATTAATGCTTAAAATGACGTGTGCCTGTCATCACCATCGAAATTCCGTTAGCATTGCAATAATCTATGCTTAATTGGTCCTTTATGGAGCCTCCTGGCTGAATGATACTGGTGATTCCTGCTTTATCCGCAATCTCTACACAATCAGGGAAAGGAAAGAAGGCGTCACTGGCCATTACTGCACCTTTTAAATCAAAATTAAACGACTTAGCTTTATGTATGGCTTGGTTTAAAGCGTCTACTCTCGATGTTTGTCCAGTACCGCTTGCACATAACTGTTTGTTTTTAGCGAAAACAATGGTATTGGATTTTGTATGCTTACATAATTTAGAGGCAAACAATAAATCTTCTAGTTCTTGCTCTGAAGGTTTTGTGTCTGTTGCATTACTTAAATCAGCAATAGCATCAGTTTTATGGTCTTTTTCTTGAAGCAGCATTCCGTTTAAACAAGTTCTTACCAGCATGTCTGGCATGGTTACTTCGTTTTGAATGAGTATAATCCTGTTTTTCTTTCCCTTTAGGATTTCGAGAGCATCGGGTTCATAGCCCGGGGCAATGACAACTTCGCAAAATAATTTATGAATTTCTTCAGCTGTAGCCTTATCAATTTCTTTGTTACTTATTAAAACACCACCGAAAGCAGAAACAGGATCACCCGCTAAAGCATCAACATATGCCTGATGCAGGTTTTCTCTCTGTGCCAACCCGCATGCATTGTTATGTTTTAAGATGGCAAAGGTTGGTGTGTCATTCTTAAATTCATCCATCAGATTTACGGCAGCATCAACATCTAATAAATTATTATAGGATAGTTCCTTACCGTGGAGTTTAGAGAACATTGCGTCAAAATCGCCAAAGAAGTACCCTTTTTGATGTGGATTTTCACCATAACGCAAGACCTTTCCATTTGTCTCACTAACTTTTAGTGCCGCCAAATCATGATTTTGATTAAAATAATTGAAGATGGCAGTATCGTAATGAGAGGAAACATTGAAGGATTTTGCGGCGAAGCGTTTGCGGTCTTCTAAAGTAGTAGTACCACTTCCGTTAGTAATTACCTCTAAAAAATCCGAATATTCTTCCATAGAAGAAACACAGAGCACATCTTTATAATTCTTTGCTGCGGCGCGAATCAATGAAATCCCGCCAATATCAATTTTTTCTATAATATCTTGCTCTGCAGCTCCACTTGCTACGGTTTTTTCAAAAGGATATAAATCAACGATGACAATATCTAATTGTGGAATTTCAAACTCTGCAAGCTGTGCTATGTCACCTTCATGGTCCTGACGGTTTAATATACCGCCAAAAACCTTAGGGTGTAATGTCTTTACACGTCCGCCCAAAATTGAAGGATAGCTGGTAACATCCTCCACAGCGATAACATCTATTCCTAAGTCTTTAATAAATTTTTCGGTTCCTCCGGTAGAATATATTGTAATTCCAAGTTCTTGGAATTTCTTTACAATGGGTTCTAAGCCATCTTTATGGAATACAGAAATTAAGGCGGAAGAAGCTTTTTTAACGGTGCTCATGTCTTGTGCTTGTGGTTAGTTATAGAAGCACACAAAAGTAATTTTTTTACAAGTAAAAAATTTGCAAGTTTATCAACAAAAAGATAAAGTTTTGAACCGTTGCACTTCTTTATGAGGTATTGCAAACCCCAAATAAGAAATGAGCGTCAATTTTAGTAGCCTTAATCTATTTATTTAGCTGGGTCTCGTATAATTTAGAAACTTCCAAATTCACGAATTCTAGGAATCGTTCATCTTCCTTCGTAAAAGGGTTTGGGGTGTTAGAATCAATATCTATTTGTCCAATATTCTCCCCATTTACGAATAACGGAACTACAATTTCCGCTTTTACGTTAATACTGCAAGCTATATAATTGTCCTGGGCTTTTACATCTGGCACCACAAAATTTTCATTACTAACCGCTACCTGTCCGCATATACCTTTGCCAAATGGGATTATGGTGTGGTCTGTAGGCGCTCCGGTGTAAGGCCCCAATTTTAATTCTGCCTTATTCCCGTTTTTAAAATAAAAACCTACCCAATTATAATGGGTAACATTGTCGTGAAGGAGATTGCAAATCTCTTGGAGTTTGGTGTCTGTTTCCTGTCTCGAATTAGTAATCGTCTTTATTTGGAGACGTAAGCTTTCCAACATGTTTCTCATTTTCTATATCTGAGTCAAAATTCGAGTTTTAAGTCGAAACTCACAATACAATGCACTTAAATATTCGTTAACGGCAGTTGCTAAAAATCGAAATTTTGTATCTTCGTAAAGTGAAAAAAGGATTTCAGAAAATATCATCCTTGCTAATGGCGTTGCTATTATTGCTTTCAACGGTTTCTTGGACCATTGAGAAACATACGTGCATGGGCCGTGTTATGGATACAGCTCTTTTTGCTAAGGCCGCGGATTGCGGTATGGACGCCGCAATGAAAGTAATGGAAGATACTTCCCTAGAAAATCACTGCTGTGGAGATGAAACCATCACTTTGCAAGGGCAAGATGATTTAAAGATTTCTTTTAACGATATCAGTTTTGATCAACAAATTTTTTTGGTCGCTTTTACGAATTACTATAGTGAGTTGTTTAACGGTTTAGAACAGCAAAAACGAACAGACAAATATTACCCTCCACCTCTTCTTGTCAAGGACATTCAGTTGCTTGATGAGACTTTTTTAATTTGATGTTAACTCCTCTTTTGAGGAATTATTTTGGATTTGTTCCCGAACAAGGTATCATACCTATTTTGGACCAAGAAACTAACCTGTTTATACGGGAAAACATCAAATTTAAAAATCATGAAATATATATATTGGCTAACAGTCATTTTAGTGCTGTCAACAGATTTCTCTGTGGCACAAGGCCCGCCTATTACGTCAGATAAGCCTATTATGCTAGGAGCAGGTAGTTTTACCGCTAGAACTCTTGCCGAGATTAGAAATACGGAACGGGGCACATTTGCCTATGTACCCGTTGCGATTAGTTATTTGCCGTCATCGAACACCATGATCGGTGTAGCTATTCCGTATTTGAATTATGATATTGAAAATGGGGATAGCGGTAGCTCTTTAGCAGATATCAAGATAACAGGAAAGTATCAATTTTTCAGAAAAGACGCTACGGGTAAAACTTTTAGAGTAGTAGCCAAAACGGTACAGACCTTACCCACTGGAGAAGATTTAGATCTTATGGATTTAAGTGTTGGTAAGTATGCCGGATATTATGGAGTTGTTGCTGGTTACGAGACTCTTAAATACGGTATTTCTAACGAATTAGGCTATAATTCAATGCCAGATGGTAGTATGGACGAATTCCGATATAAACTGGGTTTTGGTCTTCCACTTCTAAAGCCACAGTATCCAAATAAGCAAATAAATTTATTCTTTGAATACACCAATTCATGGCTAGTTGAACGTGATTGGTATCAGCTGCTCTATGCGCAGGGAATTCAGTATGCCAGAAAAAACACAACTTTTGATTTGGCTATTCAGGTGCCCTTGGTAAGTGATGTAGATACTGGTAGAAAATTACAATACAGTTTATTTTTAGGAAGTCGATTTACATTTTAGCGGGCTATGCCCCTCCTAGAAAGCAGGGAGGAAGGGAGGTGTGAAATCTATAGAACTCGGAACTAAAATCATGAAATAGGAATTAACAATAAATAAGAATTCACTTACATTAAAAATATAATAATGAAAAAAACAATACTAGTAACATTGGTAATCGGTATGATGACCGTGTTTGGGGCAAATGCTCAAAAAGCAATGGATAAAATTATGGTACAGGTAGATGGACTTGGTTGTCCCTTTTGCGCGTATGGATTAGAGAAAAAGTTCAAGGAATTTAAGGGTATCAAAAATGTAAAGATTGATATTGAAACTGGTGATTTTAGCTTTGCTTATCCGGCAGAAAAACAATTGACTTTAGAAGCTGTTGAGAAACAAGTCGAAAAAGCAGGATACACCCCAATAACGACTAAAATAGAAAGAACTGATGGAAAGGTCGAAGAATCGATGGTGAATTCGTTATCGGATAGTAAAGCAGGTACAGTTACAAAAAATCTTCTGGTAGCTGGTAATTGTGGTATGTGTGAAGCGCGTATTGGTAAAGCAGCAAAAGGTTTAAACGGTGTTTCAGAATTTTCTTGGAATAAGGATACCAAAATGATGAAGGTTTCTTTTGATGGCAGTGTAACGACCTTATCAGAAATAGAAATGGCAATTGCGAAAGCTGGGCATGACACTAAAAATCAAAAAGCCCAAACAGGTATTTATGACCAACTTCCTGCTTGCTGTCATTATGATCGAATAGCGAAATAAAAATCATGTTATCATTATTCTAGGACAGTCAAAAAGAGTTTTTTTTTGATTACGCACGAATGACTAAAAATAATTAGGATGAAATACTTACATATAGCAATTAGTACATTGTTGTTATTTGCTTCTTGCCAACAAAAAGAAGAAATCCCAAAAGAATGGGTGCTTTCTAAAACAATACAACTGAATGGGGTAAATCCTATTGGTATTGCGGAGATGGATGGAAAATTATGGCTTTCTGATGGCGACCATAATCGTCTGGTTCAAATAGACGATGAAGGCACTATTGAACAATCTATTGATTCTCTCGATAGACCGATGCATATAGCTGTTCAGGGTGCTACTATATTTATTCCACAATACGGCAAGGATGCCATCGCAACACTAGAAAATGATGTTATTGGGGAGCTAATATTGAAAGATAGTTTGGATGCACCCGCAGGAATAGGAATATATAAGAACGAGAAAGCAATAGCAGATTTTTACAATAATAGAATTCTATATTACAATGGTATTGACTGGATTGCTTTTGGCAGCGAAGGGAATGCTCCAGGTGAGTTCTATTATCCTACAGATGTGCAAGTAACTGACTCCTTAATTTGGGTCGCAGATGCTTATAATAATCGCATTCAAGCTTTTGATAAAAAAGGAAGTTTTGTAAAGATGATGGGGCAAGATCAAAAGATGAACGCGGCTACTGGGATTTTAGTAACAAACGATGATGTCTTTGTGACCGATTTTGAAAATGACCGTGTCCTAGTCTTTGATTTAGAAGGGAATAAAAAGCAAGAAATTTCGAAAAGTATTGAGAAAGCTACTGATATGATACTATTTAAAGAACTACTCCATGTTATCAATTATAGGAGTGGACAAATTAGTATTTTTAGGTTGGCAGAAATTAGTCAGATAAAGGAGTGACTGGCGCATTATAAAAACTATTACAATGAAACATACTTATAACATACAAGGAATGACCTGCAACGGCTGTGTTGCATCGGTCAAGGATAAGTTGTCCAAAATACCAACTGTTTCTAATGTTACAATTGATTTGGATAGCGGAGAAGCTCATGTAGAAGTGGTAAGCCATATTGGACTTGAAACATTTCAATCTGCTTTACCTGAAAAGTATACCGTTACAGAGCAGGAACATACGATGCATAATGTGGTAGAAGATGTTTCTGATGAAAAATCCAAACTTCAAGAACTAAAGCCTTTACTGCTAATATTCGCTTATTTGTTTGCTGCTGCTTTTTTGCTCAATTTTAAAGATTGGAGTGCGACCGAAGCCATGTTAGATTTTATGGGGCTTTTTTATATTGTTTTTAGCTTTTTTAAACTGTTAGATTTAAAAGGGTTTCCAGAAAGTTTTAGGATGTACGACCCGCTTGCAAAATTGATTCCTGCCTACGGTTGGATATATCCATTTTTAGAATTGGCATTAGGACTTCTTTTTTTAATGCGGATACAGATTCCCTTAGCTTTAATCATAACCATTCTAATTTTAGGGATAACAACAATAGGAGTTACGAAAAGCTTATTGGATAAAAAAAGTATTCGTTGTGCCTGTTTGGGTACAGCTCTTAAATTACCTATGACAGAGGCTACATTCATAGAGAATGCTATTATGCTAGTTATGGCAATTTCAATGTTGGTACAACTTGTTTAAAAGAGAAAAGATGAAAAAGTGTCTACTATTGGCCTTAATGGTATTTCCGCTACTTGGGTATACTCAAACTAAGATTGAGGGTGTGGTGATGGAGCTAAATAGTGCTAATAATGAGATAGGACTCTCCGGCGCAAATGTTTACTGGATGGATTCCCAAACTGGAACCATAACAAATGATGAAGGATTATTCAGTATTCCTTATTTGAAAGAGTATACTAAATTGATAATTAGTTATGTTGGTTTTAAAACGGATACCTTGACTATTAACGAACCTAAAATGGTGCGTCATTTCCTAGTACCTTCTAACGAGCTAGATGAAGTAGTGGTTAAGGAGAAAAGAGATGCAGTGGAAAAAACTTATTTCAGTGCTCAAAATGTAATCACTGTAAATAGTGCAGAATTACTAAAGGCTGCATGTTGTAATCTTTCTGAAAGTTTTGAGACCAACCCAGCCATTGATGTCAATTTTTCGGATGCCTTAACAGGTACCAAGCAAATTCAGATGCTTGGGTTAACCAGTCCTTATTTGTTAATTACTCAAGAAAATATTCCCATGGTACGTGGCGCATCGCAAGCTTATGGATTAACTTTTACACCAGGTAGTTGGGTAGAGAGTATTCAAATTACAAAAGGAGCTGGAAGTGTTGTTAATGGCTATGAGAGTATTTCAGGTCAAATTAATACAGAGTTGGTGAAACCAATGACGGATAAACGATTATTTGTAAATGGATATGCCAATCGCAATGGTCGCTTAGAACTCAACAGCCACATTAACCATAACCTATCGGACAAATGGAGCACGGGACTCTATGTTCATGGTAATCTTAGGACTCAAAAAGAAGATCGGAATGACGATGGATTTTTAGACGCCCCCCTTGCCAACCAAATTAATATTATGAATCGTTGGCAATATCAAAATCCTGAAACGGGATGGGTGAGCTTTATCAATTTTCGTTTTTTGAATGATGAAAAGCAAGTTGGTCAAACACAATTTAATCCAGACACGGATAAGTTTACTACTAATGCTTGGGGTAGTGAAATAGATACGCGTCGTTTTGATTCTTCCGTGAAATTAGGATATGTTTTTCCAGAACTTCCTTTTCAAAGCATAGGCTTTCAGGCTTCCTATAGTAACCATAGACAAGAATCATATTATGGTTTTAATCAATATGATATTGAGCATAATAGTATCTATTCTAATCTTATTTTTAATTCTATCATAGGAGATACCCGTAGTAAATTCAAGACCGGGTTAACCTTTGCATATGATACGTATGATGAACTTGTAAATACGGATGATTTTAGTAGGGATGATGTCTCGGCTGGGGCATTTTTTGAATATAGTTTTGAGAACTTAGAGAAATTAAGTCTTACGGCAGGCCTAAGAATAGATACGCATAATCGCTTGGGAACATTTATTACACCAAGACTGCATACACGTTACACACCTTGGGAGTTGGGAAGTTTTAGAGCTTCGATAGGAAGAGGAAGGAGAGCTGCAAATATTTTTGCGGAAAATCAACAGTTATTTGGTTCTTCAAGACAAATTCAAATTTTGGATTCAGCGGGAAGCGTATATGGTTTGAATCCTGAGGATGCATGGAATTATGGTGTGAGTTTTTTACAGGGTTTTGTTTTTTTAAACAGAAAAGGAAATATCACTTTGGATTATTATAAGACTGATTTTAAAAACCAGATTGTTGTAGACTGGGAAAACCCAAGAGCAGTATCCTTTTATAATCTGGATGGGAAAAGTTATGCCGATAGTTTTCAGATAGAGGTGAATCATGAAATTCTCGCAAATCTAGATTTACGGATGGCCTATAAATATTATGATGTGCAAACAGATTACCGAAGCGGTACTTTACAAAAACCACTACAGGCACAAAACCGGTTTTTTGTGAATTTGGGATACGAAACAACGTTGACGGATAAGGGTTCACAATGGAAGTTTGATTATACTTTACATACATTAGGAAAGCAACGTTTACCCAATACGGATGAAAATCCACCTCAATTTCGTTTAGGTGATTTTGCAGAAGGTTATAGTTTAATGAATGCCCAAGCGACTAAAGTCTTTTCCGAAAAGTTTGAAGTATACCTCGGTGGTGAAAATTTGACTAATTTTAGACAATCTAATCCAGTTTTAGGAGCGGAAGACCCTTTTGGCGAGAATTTTGATACAAGTATAGTGTTCGCGCCCATTATGGGTAGAATGGTTTATTTAGGATTTCGATTTAAAATATAAATAATTATGAAGAAAGTATTTTTAGTATTGGTTTTAGGACTTTTCACAGCTATGACATATGCACAAGAAAAGAATAAAAAATTAACCATGGAAGTTGATGGTAAATGCGATATGTGCAAACTTCGTATAGAGAAAGCTGCTCTTGGTGTGAAAGGGGTTAAGTATGCTAGCTGGGATATTCCTTCTCATCAATTATCCTTGATTTTAGATGAGCGTAAAACTGACCCTATGAAGATCAAAACTGCTTTAGTTAATGTTGGACACGATACCAAAGAACTAAAAGCAACAGAAGAAGCGTATGACAGTGTGCATCCTTGCTGTAAGTATCGAGATGATAATACAGATGATAGTGGTAAGCACTAACTTGTAGCTTCTTGAATTATATGGTGATAAAATAAAAAAACGGCTCTTAGGTATCTAAGGGCCGTTTTTTTGGTATAATTCTTCAGAAAAATTAGTAACTATTTTATTTAATCTATAATTATTTCATCTGCAAACGTCCAAGATGGTAGTCCGGCCGCATGATGCCAATAGGGTGTGTCTTTGTTTTCTGCACGGACTTTAAGATACCTGATTTTTTTTGGTTTAAAATCTAAGTCAAAGTATTGGATGTCGTTTACTTTGCTTGTTTTTGTTAGTGGATGTGCGTTAGAAATAATTCCTAAGGTGGTGAAGTTTTTGTTATCTGAAGACCCTAAATAGGTTACGTTGGAAGGAAAGAATACAACATGATTCGTTACTTGTAAAAAAGCCATCGAGATTGTAGTAATAGTTTGTACTTCTTCTAAATCCACGACCACTTCCATATCGTTGCCCTCATATCCTAACCAGTTGGCATAAAAACTGCTGCCTCCCAGAGCGCCATCTGTTAAGACCATTGGATCTTCATCTGCATATTTTTTGGGCGGGGTTAATGAAACTACTTTTTTTCCTTTTGCTTTATTAGTCCTTTTAGCTATTTCCAGAGCGGATATATAATTAGTGCCATATTCCTTAACTGTAAAGCCCATTTCGTTCATTAATGTAATGTTATTTCTTTTAGCTGTATTGGTAAAGTTATCCAAAAGAACGGCTATATCGGGATTGGTAATTTTTAGTCCATTTTCGGCCAGAAGGGTTAGACTGTACTTTGGTGTGATATTTTTTCGGCTTGCTTCTAGAGCTGCAAAGTCAATTCCTAACCTTGCCATTTTTACCCGTTCTAAAACATCGGGTTTATGGCCAACTATTTTTTCTGCCTCGTTGAAATATTCTGAATACAGATTAAGCATTTCAGGGTTCAGGTAGGAAGAAAAAGCTTCCGAAGGGTCGCCATACAGGAAAAGGAAAAAGTCCGGGTCTTCCTTAATTTTAGAATGGATTAGGTCTACATATTTTTTTATAGCTGGACCGGCTTCTTCATAGTATCCATTCGTGAATTCGGTCAAAAGAGCATCATAATCTTGATCAGGATTCCATAAGAGTTTGGCAGTTATATAGGAACGAAGCTCAAAAAGTTCGCTTGGATTGTTACTATGTTGTTCAAAGACCCATTTTGCATTGTTGTCTCTAAATAATTGAATATTGGGCTGAAGCGTGTGCATATTAGGGAATGGAGAGAAGAAGTTTGTAAACTGTGTGGTATAGTCCCATATTCTAATGTTTTCTGTAAGCTTACTCCATCCAGAAAGATCATCGGCAAAATCTTTACATTTTTCAGCGATGGCACCGCTTCGGTCACATTCAATAGAACATAAGGTAATCAATACGTTTGCTGCTGGTTTTGTTATAGGTGGTTTCCGTGTATGTTGATAAGCAAGGGTAGATATCGTTTTCTTCGGAAATGCTTCAGCCACTTTATTTACAAAATATATCATAGTGCCAGAGGGACTACCTTCCTCAGTATCAATTTTATGGCAATTTTCACACTGACAATATTGTTGGTTGTCATCTTGACTCACAGAAACAACTGTTGCTTCTGGGTTTCTTTGAAATAATGCAGCTACAGAATCCTTTACAATACGTAATACGTTGGCATTGGTTAGGCATAATTGCGTCGGCAATCTTTTTTTACCACGTAATGCGTAATATTCTGGATGTGATTCATAAAATAATTCTTCGGGTATAAATCTGTGAAACGTATGCACTTTTGCCTCAGGCACATAGTAAGGGAAAGCTTCTGAAGTAACCTTATGACTTTTGGCAAACGCTGGATTTTCATAGAAAAGCCTGGAATGAACGGTACGTGTGGTTATCTCAGGAGTGTACTTGTATGCTATTGGTTTTAATATAATAGTATTGGAAATAGGTACGCGTTCCGCTCCGGGAGCATACCATTTACAACCAAGATAATTTTCCAAAAAGACAAATACTGCATTCGTAATAGCTTCGTCAGAGCCTCCGGAAATATATACGTTTTTAGTAACTGTTTTGATACTTACTTCCTGCGGCTGTAGCTTATCTTCTTCGATATTTCCAATATAGATTTTTTGCTTATCTAAAGTTTGAGAGCTCTCATTCACGATAGGCAATTGCACCTTGCTTATTTTTTCCAGGTACTCCTGTAGCGTTACTGCAGCTTTGGATTGTGCCTCCGTAGCATTGTCGCTAAAAACGATTTCATAGGCTGATTTTCCATCTTCGATAAGCGTAATCTTGTCATCAGCACAAGAAGTAACAAACAGCGTTAAACTTAGTAGGGTAATGAAGATTTTAATTTTCATAATAATGTATTATTCTTTACTTTTTAATGCGGTATCGTACATGGCTTTTAAGAGACTATCCTCATCCTTGGTGTCATTACCAAGCTGCCAAAACATGATACCGCCTAGTTTCTTTTGTATGGTAAATTCTGTTTTGAGTCTTACAGAAACGGTATCATCATAACTTATAAATATACTGTCTTTGGCACTGTAGAGGTAGGGTGCTTTTGCAACGGGATCCCAGTATCTTTTGTAATTTTTATCTGTTTCAAATTCTTGACGAATTTGGGAATAACCACTCCAGCCTATATGTGCCCCCTTATTTGGCTGGTAAAGACCGTTATCTAAAGATGGAACTCCTTTCCAAGCTCTTCCATAGAATGCTGACCCAATAACCAATTGTTTTGGTTGAACCCCATTTTCAATACAAAAAGCAATTATCTTTTCGACCGACCTAGGCCCATAGGTAGAACCACCTTTTTTAGTTGCTGCTCTCCGCTCTTCCACATAGTTCCAGGCTGGAGTTCCTTCAACATCCACGTCCTTAATAAGACCAAGTGCAGTATGGTGTCCAGTATAGGGAGAATTACCACCCACTTGATCATAAGTCATTACGTTCATGAAATCAGCATATTGCATTACTTCTTTTAGTTCTATATTTTCGTAGTATCGCTTCCAGCCTGCAGAAGCAAAGGTTAGGGTTTGATCTCTTTCTAGGGTATCTAGTGATTCACGTAACTCCTTCATAAGCAAAGTGAAATTTTGCTTGTCCTCAGGTCTAGCTCCTGTATTGGCAGCTGGTATTGCTGGATATTCCCAATCAATATCTAGTCCGTCTAATTTATACTTCGAATTAAAGGAAACAACACTTTTAATGAATTTAACTCTGTTCTCTTTGGTAGCAGCCATATCCGAAAAACCATTGGCTCCCCAACCACCGCATGCAATCATCACCTTTAAATGAGGGTAGTTTTTACGTTGTGCCACAAGTTGTGCTAGTTTTTCTCCAGTCTCCGTGTTTCCAAATTTCATTTCTCCATCAATAATGGTAGAGAAAGAAAATATAATATGGGTTAACTGATTTAATGGAAGCTGTTCGGGATGGTATTCTTTTTCTGGCACATAGTAGCCCATAACTACAATGTTATTTTCTTTTTCGTCTTTAGCGGATGCACATGAATTCAATATGCTAGTAGTCCATATGAATACTAAGATGGAAAGGTATGATCTCGAGTTTCGCATTTATTCGTTCTAGTTTTGTTAGCTTCTTTAAAAATTACATAATTATAGTTTTTCATAAGAAACTTATAGACCGAAAACACGCTGGAAAGTACTAACAACAGATTTTAGCTTGGATGTTCTGCTTTTTTTAAGATAAAAATTTAACGTAATAAAAACACCATTTTTGAAATTTACAAAAAATAGGTTTTTATGTAAACCGTATTCAATAACACGGTGATTATTGTCTTTGGTGTCTCGCAACTGTATCATATTTGGCATTACACCGTTTCCTATTGGAGCACCATAATTAGCGTCTTCTTTGATACCTATTTTGGTGAAGATTATTTTAGACGATAGATTAGAAATTGTCTTTAAGATTGCTTAAAATTAAACTGTGTGTTAAAACGATTTCAATTTTATAGACTGGATGATTCGGTTAAATAGAAGAAAATAAAGGATTGTTTTTGTAGTCTATTAAGATTAATATTTTGGTGGTTCGTATTAATGTAGATTTACAAATTTGTAATATGTTTTCCTAATTAAAAGAATTTTTACAATAAATTTTTCATGCTATCCGTTCCTTTAAGTTAGTGTAATGAATTATTCCTTTTGCTTTTTGTTATTTGGTAATTCGATAATAAGTTGGTGTGAAATATAGAAATTGTCCTCGCCAAAACCTTCAGCACTTAGCTTGATTTTGTCTTTATAGTCGTTTGGCACCTTAATGGTTAGTACCCCTTTGTTTTTTGGTTTAACCACCGGGTGCCAAGAAATTATTCCATATTTTCGAAATTCATCACCCGCGATATTATAATATGAAGGTCTTATAAAAGGTTGCGGTATTTGGTAACCATGCTTTACAATAAAGTCTTTACTGTTCTTTTGACTCTCCGGTAATGGTCTATTTTTAAAGGATGCTTTACTGTAAACTACGAAAAGTCCTGCATCGCTTCTTCTGTCTTTGCGGTAATAAATTTCGTCCAAATCTTCCATTAGTATGTTCGCGTAGTCCATAACATAAGAGCTGTATATTCCATCAAAAATAATGCGGGGAAAATTTAATTCATTGACTCTGGTTAGCTGAATAGTCCCAGCTCGTTTTGGGTCGGGGTAGTTTCTTGGAACCAATGTCCTTGCTAATATTTTGGATTGCATGAAAGAACCGAGGGTGGTTACTCCCCATAAAGTACTATCAACCTTTCGTCCGTTATATCTGCCACCTAGTAACTGTTGTCTTTTTAGTCTGCTTCCCCTTACAATTGCCTCATCTAGTATTTCTACTTTAGTGAGTAGGAGCTCTCCGGTTTCTGCGGTGCTTAAGGAGTCGCTATTAGCGTTAAATAGCTTGTTATAAGGCTTTAGAATTGGTTTTTCCACAAAAAAGAAATTGGCATAAATTGGTTTTCCTTTTTTATTTAATAATGTTAGCGTGAATTTACTTCCTTTTACAAGGGGTAACCCTTTAAATTTAAATTTTGAATCCTGATTCAAAACGGTTTGCTCAAATAGTCCATTGTCTTTGGAGTATAGTAACAACAGTAACGAATCGTTTTTTTCTCCAAACAGGTTTACATACCCCTCAATACTTGTGCTATAATCTATTGTGTTTGTAATTTTTTGATTTAAAATTTTATTCCAGCTATACTTCCCATTACCATTTAAGATTAAAAATTTATCCAAATCATATTTTGCCGATTCTTTCTCTAGAAATGGTATTTTATTTATGATATCTACTATTTCAGGAGATAGGTTATTTAGAAAAAATGAGGTTTGAATACCTGTTTTTGTCTGTTCAGGAAAATTATTAACCGGTACCACTGATACACTTAAATTATTTAATTTTTGGTCTAAATCAGCCGTTTTAATAAATAATGTTAAGGAATCTTGTTCTGCTTTTATATTTAACAATATTGGTTTGAGTTGCGTTGTTTTCGGATGAATAAAAACCAGTCTTTCTGCTATGGGAACCGAATCATTTTCGAATACTGTAATCGTATTAATACCAGAGAATAAATATTCATGGGGCACTACTATTTCATGTTTTGATTTTTCGCCCAACGGAATACTATTTATATTGCCATCCTTGTGAATGTAAAGACTAAGGTTTTTAATTGGAGTTAACGTATTGGAATTTATTGTAATAAGCACCTTTTTATTTGTGAAATCGTTGTCTACGGCCAAACTGTAGCCCGTTAATTTCGCATCTGGTACGTGTTTAGTATACCTTTTGTTATTTATAAAAGCGTTGATACTATAATTAGATTTATTTTTTGGAATTATTGAAAATGCTCCAATCCCGAGAGAGTCAATTTTAATAAGGGATTTACTACTATTTTGTGAGTTTCTTAAAAAAACAGAATCAGGATAGATGGTTCTCCCTTGATTATCGGAGAAATATATAGCTGCTGAACCAAAAACATCTGTAATGAAATGTCCTCCTTCCGGTTCTATTTTAGTATTAATACTCTCTGGTGCATTTTTAGATATGATTACTTGTGAAGATTCAAAATTTATAATTTCTATGTCAAATGTGGATGATTCATCTTCAATAAAATCATTCATTTCTTGCGTGTATGCACGAAGGTGATAATTACCTGAATTAAGTTTTGTCTTTAGTGAAAACTCGCCAACCCCTATACCGTTCGAATATAGAATGGTTTTAGTGTCTATAATACCTCCTAAGCTGTTTAATAAATCGACATAAACATATTGTGATTGTGTGGCAAGTGTGTTTTTCTTCCTATTAAAGAGATAGATGCTAAACCAGATGTTTTCACCGGTAGCAAATGTTGTTTTGTTTAAGTGAAGATGGATATTTTGTCTATCGAGTTTAAAGTACTCCTCATATTTCACCTGAACGTTTGTTTTCAACGAGCTAGTGTTCTGTGCGACAGAAGGAACCAATACAAAGAAAAGCACAGAAAAGAAGAGAATATTTTTTTTTAATAAATAGCTCATTATCAAATATAAAAAAACCGTCTGTGAAATTTCACAGACGGTTTAAGTAATTTATTACTATATACAATTAAATTTAAAAGAATAGTAAGACTTACATCATGCCCGGCATTCCGCCGCCGCCCATTGGAGGGCCAGCAGGAGCATCTTCTTTAATGTCTGTTAAAGCACATTCTGTTGTTAAAATCATTCCAGCAACGGAAGCTGCATTTTCCAATGCTACGCGTGTTACTTTTTTAGGATCAATAATCCCTGCCTTCATCATTTCAACATACTTTTCAGATTTGGCATCATATCCGTAATCGCCTTTTCCTTCTAGTATTTTAGCGACTACTACAGAACCTTCACCACCTGCATTTTCTACAATAGTTCTCAAAGGTGACTCGATAGCTCTTGCTACAATCTGTAATCCAGTTGCTTCATCCTCATTCTCGGTAGCGACGTTCGAAAGAACCGCTTTAGCTCTTACCAAGGCAACACCACCACCAGCTACGATACCTTCTTCTACTGCAGCTCTTGTTGCATGTAAAGCATCATCTACACGATCTTTTTTCTCTTTCATCTCTACTTCAGAAGCAGCACCCACATAAAGAACTGCAACACCACCGGCCAATTTAGCCAAACGCTCTTGTAGTTTTTCTTTATCATAATCAGACGTGGTTGTCTCTATCTGAGATTTGATTTGATTTACTCTTGTTTTGATATCCTTAGCAACACCACCACCATTAACTATGGTAGTATTGTCTTTGTCAATTTGTACTTTTTCACAAGTACCCAACATATCTAGAGTAGTATTATCCAAGGAAAAACCTCTTTCTTCAGAGATAACCGTACCACCTGTGAGAATGGCGATATCTTCTAACATTGCTTTTCTACGATCTCCAAATCCTGGAGCTTTTACAGCAGCAATTTTTAAAGAACCTCTTAATTTGTTTACTACCAAGGTTGCTAATGCTTCACCATCCACATCTTCTGCAATGATTAATAATGGTTTTTGAGATTGCGCAACTGGCTCCAATACAGGGAGTAAATCTTTCATGGAAGAAATCTTCTTGTCAAATAACAAGATGTATGGGCTTTCCAATTCAGATACCATTTTTTCGGAGTCTGTTACAAAGTAAGGAGAAAGATAACCTCTGTCAAACTGCATACCTTCAACAACATCTACATAGGTTTCCATTCCTTTAGCTTCTTCTACGGTAATTACACCTTCTTTACCAACTTTTCCGAATGCTTGGGCAATTAAATCTCCAATAGTATCATCATTATTGGCAGAAATTGAAGCTACTTGCTTAATTTTCTCAGAAGAGTCACCAACTTTTTTAGTCTGCTTTGCCAAATCGGCAACGATAGCTTCAACAGCTTTGTCTATACCTCTTTTAAGGTCCATTGGGTTTGCACCTGCTGCAACGTTCTTAAGTCCTTCTTTAACGATAGCCTGAGCTAAAACGGTAGCGGTTGTAGTACCATCACCGGCCAAATCGTTAGTTTTGGAAGCAACTTCCTTTACCATTTGCGCGCCCATGTTCTCCAAAGGGTCGGCAAGTTCTATTTCTTTAGCTACGGTTACACCATCTTTGGTTACTTGAGGAGCTCCAAAAGATTTACTGATAATTACATTTCGTCCCTTAGGTCCTAATGTTACTTTTACTGCATTAGCCAATGCATCAACGCCTCTTTTGAGGCCGTCTCTTGCATCTATGTCAAACTTTATTTCTTTTGCCATTATAAATGTATTTTTATGTCATTTCCGTAAAGACGGAAATCTACTTAATTAGTTTTTGTGTTTGATTAAAAGATTCCCATGATTCATAGGAATGAAAAAACAAATAATTTATATGATTGCTAGAATATCACTTTCGCGCATCATTAAGTAATCTGTGCCTTCTAATTTAAGTTCTGTTCCTGCATATTTGCCATAAAGAACAGTATCGCCAACTTTTACCGTTACCTTTTCATCTTTGGTTCCAGGACCAACGGCAACAACTTTACCCTTTTGAGGTTTCTCCTTTGCAGTATCTGGAATATATAATCCAGAAGCAGTTTTAGTTTCAGCTGCCATAGGCTCTATAAGAACTCTATCCGCTAATGGTTTAATGTTAACTTTAGCCATAATTAGTATAGTTTATATTTGATTTTTATTTAATTGAAATATGGCAGAAATTATGCCATTACATAAAAACTGACATATTATAAAACAAAAATGCCAGCTTGTCATAAAGCTGGCATTCGTTTTATTTATAAGTCATTAATTTAAAGACTATCCGTAGGAGTGATTTCAGGAGTTACCTCTGGCGTAATCTCGTCTGGCAATGTTTCTGGAACCGTTGTCTCTATATCATCTCCTTGTAATAATTTAGACTCTACGTCACCAAAATTACCTTTAAGTGCTATATTGGAGGCCAGAATCAATACTACAAGTAGTCCTGACAAAGTCCATGTGCTTCTGTCTAAAAAATCTCCAGTTTTCTTAACGCCACCAACTACTTGGTTGCCACCTCCACCAAAAGAAGATGATAGGCCGCCGCCTTTAGGGTTTTGAACCATAACCACCAATATCAGCAGAAAGCAAACGATGATGATAAGTATCAAAAATATTGAAAATGTACTCATTATAGTTATCTATTTTCTAGTTGAATATTCTCAACCATTTTAATTCGGTCTGCAAAGAAACCACTTTTTTCCGGATATTTCAAACTTAAAATCTTGTAAGCTTGAATCGCTTTTTTATACTTTTTCTGTTCAAGATACACTCTTGCCAAGGTTTCGGTCATGAGCTCATTCTTGTCGAGTATTCCAGAGTTGGCTACATTGGCCGGTGCCGGTGTGTTTTCCTTTGGTACGATTTTGGGATTTTGTGCAATAAATTTATCTATTCGAGCGAATTGCTGTTTTTGCTCTTTACTTTGTACTGTGTTTGATTCGTCGTTTTTAGTTATCGTTTTGGTTGTTTCCTTTTTGGATTCTGTCGGTTTTTTACTTGCTAACTGAAGCCATTCGTTAAAAGAAAATTTTTCTTTTTTATCAAAATTAAGCGGTTGTCCTAACTCTAGTTTTTCAGATTCCTCTGTTCTTGGATGCCTAGAGGTAAATAACTTAGGGTCTAAAATTTTCTCAGCATCCTTTTGGTCTTGTGGAAGGGGTTTATCCTTGGAAGCCTCTATAATCGGTTCATTTTCGTTAATTGCGATTTCAGGTTTTAGAATGGCGTCTTCTGCGATTGCTGTGTTTGCCTGCGTTTCATACTGTAAAAAGTCTTTGGAGGTTATAAAATCAAACAGCACATCGCGATCGGTTGTGAAGGCTGCAGTTGTTTTTAGTGCCTTATTGTATTTGTAGCTATGTAAATTCTTTAACCCTTTTAAATGTAATGCCCTAGCTGCTTGAAAATAGGGGTATTCCTGTAAGATGTCCTCCAGTTGTTTCGTCTGTAAGGGGTCCGCTATTTTAGAGGGGTTTTCTAGCAAATATGTAAAATCAGTTACCTTCATTTTTTTAAGACATATTACTTTTGTTTACCAGTCGGCCAAGGAAGCGTTAAAAATATCCTGGGTCAACCGTTCAAAAATTACTTCATGTGCTTCACTTTTAATAGAAGAAAGTGGGGTGTTTGCCGGATAATCGAAAAAGAAGGAGAAACTTTGGTCAAAATCAACATCTTCCTTTGTTCTATTGTAAAACCGGACCTTCACTCTAATAGATAATCTGTTTTGGGCGGCTGTCTGCTGCGCTGTAGCGGACATGGGGGAGATGCGGTACTCTGTAATCTCTCCTTCGTATAGCAGATCAGTATTGCCATTGTTCACAAGGTCTAAACTTGTCTGGTTCAATATCCTATCCTGAAGGGCTAGGGTGAAATCCCTATCCATACCTGGTTCAAATGTGGATCCTGGGCTTTGTGTGGCATAGTTTTGAAAATAGCTTACCTGAAAGGTTGTAGCGGTTCCTACGCTACCTCCCGTAAAATTATAGGCTCCGCAACCACTAAAAATAAATATGGTCAAAGCTACTAATGCTATTTTGAATGATGATGTTTTTATCATGTGCCGTTTATTAATCAAACCCTAGCGTTAAAGGTCGTACTGTTTTATTTTTCGGTATAGCGTTCTTTCCGAAATTCCTAATTCCGCTGCAGCGGCTTTTCTTTTACCTCTATTTCTTTCAAGGGATTTCTTGATTAATTCTATTTCCTTTTCATGTAAAGATAGGGTCTCTTCTTCTTGAATCTCTTCCGCAAAATGATATTTATCCTCCTGCGGTATAGGTGTGTAGCTTTGTTCCTGTTTTGATTCCGGTAACTGTAATACCTCTAATTCGTTGGTATCCTGAGTCTCTACTTCGTCGTTCTCTTTGCCGTAAATTTTTTGTATAAGGTTTTCGTTATCTTCTTGTACCTTTTGGGAATCATTGTTTTTTAATAATTCCATGGTCAATTTTTTAAGGTCATTGAGGTCTCCCTTCATATCAAACAACACCTTATATAATATTTCTCGCTCGCTGCTAAAATCACTTTCCGATTTTGAAGTACTGACAACTGCTGGCAAGTTACTCCCTGGATTGCTTGGCAAATAACTACGTAATGTCCCTGATGTAATTGCTCTTTTTTCTTCTAATACTGAAATTTGTTCGGCAATATTACGAAGCTGACGGATGTTTCCAGGCCATCTGTATTTTAACAAAAGTGCTATTGAATCATCCTCCAATCGTATAGTAGGCATCTTATATTTCTGCCCAAAATCAGAAGCAAATTTTCTAAATAGTAAGTGTATGTCTTCCTTACGTTCCCTTAGTGGTGGAATTTGAATTTCTACCGTACTCAGTCTATAGTACAAGTCTTCGCGGAATTTCTCCTTCTTTATCGCCTCGAACATGTTGACGTTAGTAGCGGCTACAATGCGTACATCTGTTTTTTGGACTTGTGAAGATCCTACTTTTAGAAACTCTCCATTTTCTAATACCCGTAGCAATCTAACCTGTGTGGTTAACGGAAGTTCACCCACCTCGTCCAAGAAAATAGTTCCACCATCCGCAACTTCAAAATAGCCGCTTCTGGTTTGTGTTGCACCCGTAAAGGCACCTTTTTCGTGGCCAAAAAGTTCGCTGTCTATAGTTCCTTCTGGGATGGCACCACAGTTAACAGCGATATATTTTGCGTGTTTTCTATGCGATAGGGAATGGATGATTTTAGGGATGGATTCTTTACCTACTCCGCTCTCGCCTGTAACAAGGACTGAGATGTCCGTTGGGGCAACTTGAATCGCTTTTTGCAGGGCACGGTTGAGTTTGTGGTCCTGCCCAATAATCTCAAAACGTTGTTTTATGTTCTGTATGGTTTCCATCTACTATCAGCTTGTCATTAATTAATGCCTAGGTCTTAGTTGTTGTCTGAATACCCCACTGCTTTTCCAATCAGTGTCGCAGAGGTGCAAGAATTCATTTTTACGTTTACGAAGTCACCCACCTTATATTGTTCCTTTGGAAAGACAACAACTGTGCTTTGGGCGTTTCTTCCCATCCATTCGTTGGGAGATTTTTTAGAATTCCCTTCAATCAAGACTTCTTGTATCGCTCCTAAATGTTGTTCAGTCCTATGTTGGCAATGGCTTCTTTGCAGGGCAATAATTTCCGACAAGCGCCTTTTTTTTATTTTTTCAGGCACATCATCTTCCATTTTTCTTCCTGCCATAGTACCCGGTCTTTCAGAATAAGCGTACATATATCCAAAATCGTACTTGACGTATTCTAATGCTTTTAGGGTGTCTTGGTGGTCCTCCTCGGATTCGGTTGGGAATCCTGAAATAATATCTTGCGATATGCCACAATTAGGTATAATGTTTCGAATATCGTCTATAAGCTTAAAATACTCTTCAATGGTATGCAACCTATTCATGGCTTTCAATATGCGGTTGCTTCCGCTTTGCACAGGAAGATGTATGTGATTGCAAATATTGGAATGCTTCGCCATGGTACGAATTACATCTAAAGTCATGTCCTGCGGATTGGAAGTAGAAAACCGTATGCGCATTTTTGGTTGGGCCAAGGCGACCATGCTTAATAGTTTGGAAAAATCGACAGCTACGGCCTTTTGCATATCGCTGGCCTTCTCAAAATCTTTTTTAAGTCCACCCCCGTACCACAGAAAGCTATCTACATTTTGACCTAAGAGTGTAATTTCCTTATAGCCTGTATTCCATAACTCATTAACTTCTTCCAAAATAGACTGTGGATCTCGGCTGCGTTCCCTGCCTCTGGTAAAGGGTACTACGCAAAAAGTACACATATTATCGCATCCCCTTGTAATGGAAACAAAAGCGGTTACACCGTTTGTGTTTAAACGAACCGGAGATATATCGCCATAGGTCTCATCCTTGGAGAGGATTACATTAACCGCATCCCTGCCGGAATCTACTTCTTTTATGAGGTTAGGCAAATCTTTATAGGCATCAGGACCTACGACCATATCCACTATTTTTTCCTCGTCCAGGAGTTTGTCTTTTAAACGCTCTGCCATACATCCTAGCACACCTACTTTTAAGTGGGGTCTAGTTTTTTTAACTTTTCTGTATTCGGTCAAACGTTTGCGTATAGTCTGTTCTGCTTTGTCTCTAATGGAACATGTGTTTACCAGAACAAGATCGGCCTCGGTCAGTTCTTGTGTGGTGTTGAATCCCTCTTTCGAAAGTATGGAAGCCACAATTTCGCTATCGGCAAAGTTCATGGCACAGCCATAACTTTCTATATAAAGTTTACGAGTATTCTTGGTCTTAGAGCCCAAGTTCAAGGACGAACCTTGTTTTGTTTCATCAATGGTTTTTTCCATGTTTAAACCCAACTTAACTTAAAAATAATAGGAAGGTAAAGATACTACTATATTCAAAAATATGACAAGTTGACAGTTTTATTTAGCGTAATTTTAGGCTTTCCTTTGATATCAACCAAAATAACTGCTAATGCCTTTAGAAACGGTTAACCAAAAAATTTCGGGTAGACCTTCCTTGGATTTTGGATCTATTTTTAGCGCGTCCATAGAACTTTTTAAAAAGGTTTGGGTAGAGGGTTTTATAGTGCTGTTGCTCACCTTTGTTACCATATTACCTTTTTATATTATGATTTATATTCCTATGATTGCTGCGGGAATAACGGATCCAGAATTATTACGAAGTCAGAAGCTTCCCACGATGGTTCTAGTAGGTATGATCATTTTGTTGCCTGTTTTTCTTGTTGGGATACTAACCTTTGGGGTGGCTTTAAATGCCGCTTTTCTTAGGATTTGCAAACAAAGAGATTGGGATGAGGCCGCGAATGATGATTATTTTTATTTTTTCAAACAAGGTCGTTTGGGTAAAGTTTTTAATTTGGCCTTGATTATGCTTGGTCTAACTCTCTTGGGAATGTTGGCCTGTGGTTTAGGGATTTTTTATTTAATAGTGCCACTCTCCTTATTTCCCGCTTTTTTGGCATTTAACGAAGAGCTTTCCGCAATGGATATTGCAAAGGCAAGCTTTGCTTTAGGAAACAAAAACTGGTTGGTCATCTTCGGATTAATTCTTATTTTGGGTATTGTAGCGGAATTAGGCATTATTCTATGTTGTGTAGGAATTCTTTTTACAGCCATGCTCTCCAAAGTACCCGCGTATTACATATATAAGGATGGTGTGGGTTTTGAGGATGCCTCATAATGTATTTAGGGTGCCGAGTATTGTAATATTCATTTTTCTGATGTTGAAAGCTTTTTTTCTAGCATTAACATATATGATGATCATTTTATCTATGCTTTACTATATCCTAGTTTTAGGGGTGTAAATCATTATATAGCAGAACAAGTTACTCTAAATTAAAAATTCTTTTTATACTACTTGTGAGTATTCAATAGGGAAAACATGGTGTAGAAAGCTATGTTTTTTTACTCATACGGAGACAACATCAATTCAAATTAAAAAATTCAACTACTTTTGTTTTCACAAATAACCAATGCATGGCAAAGAATTTAGTAATTGTTGAGTCCCCCGCGAAAGCCAAGACCATAGAGAAATTTCTAGGAAAAGATTTTAAGGTAGAATCCAGTTTTGGGCATATAGCTGATTTACCATCCAAGGAATTAGGGGTAGATGTAGATAACGATTTTAAGCCAAAATATATCGTAGACAAGGATAAACAAGCCTTGGTGAAAAAATTAAGGGATTTGGCCAAAAAGGCAGATACTATTTGGTTGGCAAGTGATGAGGATCGAGAAGGGGAAGCTATTTCTTGGCATTTGGCAGAAGAATTAGATTTGGATAAAGAAAAGACAAAACGTATCGTTTTTAACTCCGTTACCAAGAGTGCCATCCAAAAAGCTATAGAAAACCCTAGAGAAATTAACTACAATCTTGTAAATGCACAACAGGCTAGACGTATTTTGGATCGTTTGGTGGGGTATCAATTATCTCCTGTATTATGGAAAAAAATAAAACCTGGACTATCTGCGGGTCGTGTTCAATCTGTAGCAGTTCGTCTTATTGTAGAGCGTGAAAGGGATATTGAGGCATTTACGCCGGAAGGCTCCTTTAAGATAAGTGCAGAATTCAAAACCGGTTCAGGTAGCGTATTTACCGCTAAGTTGGGAAAAGCTTTTGCAACCAAAAAAGAAGCCAATAGCTTTTTGGAAAAAAATATAGGTGCTTTATTTTCTGTTGGAAAGTTAGATATGAAACCTGCTAAGAAATCACCATCAGCACCGTTTACAACGTCTACTTTACAGCAAGAGGCATCAAGAAAATTATACTTCTCTGTAGGTAGGACTATGCAGGTAGCACAACGCCTTTATGAGGCGGGACTGATTACGTACATGAGAACGGATAGCGTAAACCTTTCCAGTGAAGCCATTACGGCTGCCAAAGATGCGATTGTAAAGAATTATGGCGAAAAATATAGTAAAGTAAGAAGTTTTACCGGTAAATCTAAAGGGGCTCAGGAAGCACATGAAGCTATTAGGCCAACGGAAATGAATAACCAGTCGCCTTCTTTGGAAAGAGATCAGTCTAAATTATATGACCTGATATGGAAAAGGACTATAGCTTCACAAATGAGCGATGCTCAATTGGAACGCACCAATGTGAAAATACAGGCAGATAAACACGATCAAGAGTTTACGGCCAATGGGGAGGTTATAAAATTTGACGGTTTTTTAAAGGTGTACATGGAAAGTGTTGATGATGAAGACTTGGCTGAAGAACAAGAAGGAATGTTGCCTGCGATGAAGGTAGGTGAGACACTGCAAAATAAATATATTACCGCAACAGAACGCTTCTCTAGGCCACCATATCGTTTTACAGAAGCTTCGTTGGTTAAGAAATTAGAGGAATTGGGTATTGGTAGGCCCTCTACATACGCACCCACGATTTCTACGATTTTAAATAGAGGATACGTTGAGAAGGGAACCATAGAAGGTTCTGAAAGAAAGTATGCTCAGCTAGTATTGGAGTCTGGCAGCGTAAACGAAAAAGGCCTTACAGAAACTGTTGGTTCGGACAAGGGGAAGATGGTGCCAACGGATATAGGTATCATAGTAACCGACTTTTTAGTGGCTAATTTCGCCACTATCTTAGATTATAATTTTACCGCTAAAGTAGAAGAGGATTTTGATCAAATTGCCACAGGTAATGAGGATTGGAAGAAAATGATGAAAAATTTCTATAAAGATTTTCATCCTAATGTGCTAGATGTAGAGGCGAATGCAGACCGTGCAAGTGGTGAACGAATACTTGGGAAAGATCCAAAGAGTGGAAAACAAGTTTCGGTTAGACTAGGTAGATTTGGACCAATGGTCCAAGTAGGTACCGTAGACGATGAAGAAAAACCAACTTTTGCCAGTCTTTTGCCAGATCAGTCACTTAATACCATAACCTTTGAACAGGCAATGGATCTTTTCAAATTGCCTAGAAAATTAGGGGTGTATGAAGGCGAAGAGGTAGAGGCAAACGTAGGACGGTTTGGCCCCTATGTGAAATTTGGTAAAAAGTTCATTTCCATGGAAAAGACTGATGATCCAATGGAAATCTTGATGGATCGCGCCATAGAACTTATCATTGCAAAACAAAAAGCCGATGCACCAATAGCTGAATATGAAGGCAAGGGAGTGCAAAAGGGTACTGGTAGATTTGGTCCTTTTATAAAGTGGGACGGCATGTTCATTAACGTGAACAAAAAGTATGATTTTGATACCCTTTCCCAAGAAGATATCGTTGAACTCATTGAGGTTAAGAAGCAGAAGGAGATAGACAAGGTAGTACAGAACTGGGAGGAAGAAGGTATCCGAATAGAGAAAGCAAGGTGGGGGCGTCACAACATTATAAAAGGAAAGACAAAGGTAGAGTTGGCTAAATCTGTAGATGCAACCAAAATGACGTTAAAGGAAGCTTCCGCCCTCATCGAAAAAAAGACACCGAAAAAAAAGGCAAAAGCAAAAGCAAAACCAAAAAAGTAGTTTAATTTTGAACATGTAGGAGTCTTATAAACCTCAGTTTTGTATAATCTTAAAATTCTAGAACGACATTAATGGCCTTTGATTTTTTAGTTCCAGTAGAAGATAAAGTCTTGGCGCATTGCGAACTATTGCCTACCCAGGCCATAGGAAAGAACACCTATATACATACCGTAAACGATGGCCTTCCAGTGCTTGCTAATGCCACTGTGGCTATTTTAGGAGTACGTGAGTCCAGGAATGCTTTTGAAAAAAAACTAGAAAAATTAGATGTTTCTGCAATACGGATACAGCTTTACAAGCTTTTGCTGGGAAATTGGAACGCTACAATAGTAGATTTAGGAGATATAGAAGAAGGCGAATCTGTTGATGATACGTACTTTGTAGTAAAGGAAATTGTGGCTGGATTATTGGAAGAAAATATCATTCCTATAATTCTTGGCGCAACCCAGGATATTACGTATCCCGCCTATAGGGCGTTTGATGGTATCAAGGATATGATAAACTTGGTGGCCATTGATAGTAGGTTTGATTTTGGAATAGATGATGAACTTATTTCATCACATTCCTATATGAGTAAAATCATAACAGATAAACCAAATAACTTATTCAATTTCTCTAACATAGGATACCAAAGCTATTTTAACGCTCAGGAAGAGGTTGATTTAATGGAGCGTTTGTTTTTTGATGCCTACAGGCTAGGAGAGATAGCCAACGATCTTTCTTTGGCGGAACCCGCGTTAAGAAATGCCCACATGGTAAGTTTGGACGCAAGGGCTATTAAAGCTAGCGATATTTCTTTTTCTTCAAATTTTTCTCCTAATGGATTTACGGGGAGAGAGATTTGCGCTATAGCCAGATATGCTGGAATCAGCGATAAGGTTTCCGTTTTTGGGATATATGAAATGGAAAATAACGTGCAATCCCAACAACTAGTCGCACAAATAATATGGTACTTTATTGAAGGTATCAATTACAGAATTATAGAATCTCCCTATTCAAAGACTGACGATTTCACAAAGTATACCGTTCCTTCGGATGCTGAAGATCTCATTTTCTACAAGAGTCTTTTGACCCAAAGATGGTGGGTGGAGGTGCCATCAATTTTTACTTCACATACTAAAGCAAATACACCTGCGTTATTACCATGCACAGAGAAGGATTATTTGGATGCTTGCAATCAAAACATTCCTGAACGGTGGTTTAAAGCTTATAAGAAAGGCTTTAATTAATTGAAAATAATTTTAAGGGATTAAAAGGCAGTTATACAATAATTTATTCAAAACGTAGTTTTAGAAGTTAGAATAAATGAACGTATTCGCAGTTTGTAACCATAATCGAAAATTTAACCTAAAGTATGAAGAAGCTATTGTTATCATCTATAGCGTTTGTTTTTTTACTCACCAGTTGTGGGTCTAAAACGAAAGGGGAGCTAGTTGGAGTCCAAGGAAAAAAATGGTATCCGGAAAAGCCTCATGGTATGGAACTTATCCCAAGGGGTTCTTATATCATGGGTAAGAGTGAAGAAGACCAAGCAAAAACCTTGAATGCTCCTACCAAAACAGTAACCGTACGTTCTTTTTATATGGACGATACTGAAATTACCAATAGTGAGTACCGCCAATTCGTAGAATGGGTAAAGGATTCTATTGCAAGAACCAGCTTAGCTATTTTAGCTGATGACTTAGGTCTTGGCCCAGATGATGGGGGTATAGGAGAGTATGCATTTAAAGATGCTGATACTACCAAAGCTTCTGCTTACGACAAATATATGTTGGACAATTATTCTGGCATGGGAGAAACTGGTTATGAAGGTAGGGCACTGAACAAAGATGTTGATTTAATCTGGGATGTTTCAGATTATCCAGATGAGTATTACACTGAAATAATGGTAGATTCTATCTATTTGCCTGAGGAAGAGTCCTATAACGGTCAAAGAAGTATCGATGTTACCAAATTAAAATACAAGTATAGTTGGATGGATATCGAAGCTGCTGCACGCGCCTCAAAAAAGGGCAACGGAAGTAGAAAAGATTTTATCCGTACAGAGGAGTTGGAAATCTATCCTGATACCACCGTTTGGATTAGGGATTTTGAATACTCGTACAACGAACCAATGCACAATGATTATTTCTGGCACGATGCGTATAGCGAGTATCCAGTAGTAGGTATTTCTTGGGCACAAGCCAAAGCTTTTTGTGAGTGGAGGACCAAATATAAGAACGATGATCAAAAGAGTCGTGGAAGACAATTTGTAAATAAATTTAGGTTACCTACGGAAGCTGAGTGGGAATATGCCGCAAGAGGTGGTATCGAAAGTGGTACTTATCCATGGGGCGGACCTTATGTCATAAGTGATACAGGTTGTTTTATGGCGAACTTTAAGCCACAACGTGGAGATTATGCAGCAGATATGGCGTTATATACTGTAGAGGCAAAGGCGTATGAACCAAACGATTTTAATCTGTATAATATGGCGGGTAATGTTTCTGAATGGACAAATTCTAGTTACGACCCAAGTGCCTATGATTATGTATCAACAATGAATCCAAACGGAGGTGATCAATCTAATACCAGAAAGGTTATTAGAGGAGGTTCTTGGAAAGATGTAGCCTATTTCCTTCAGGTAAGTACAAGGGATTATGAGTATGCTGATTCCTGTACGTAGCTACATAGGTTTTAGAACAGTTCAGGATTATATGGGAGAAGAAGATTCCACACAATAAGTAAGTATGATTACAGTAAATAATAGTATTCAAATCAAATTTTAAACCAAATCTTTAATATTAAACCTTAAATTAAAATCATGGCACAGTCAAAAGCAACAAAAAAATTATTTAACATGGCCTACGGCCTAGGAGCATCAATCGTAATTATTGGAGCATTGTTTAAAATCCTTCACTGGGAATTTGGAGTCTTAAATGGAGGCCTTCTTTTAGCAGTAGGTCTTATTACAGAGGCACTTATTTTCGCAATTAGTGCATTTGAACCAATAGATGACGAACATGATTGGTCTCTAGTGTATCCAGAATTAGCTGGAGGAGCAGCAACAGGCGATAAGAAAAGCCAAGCTGATGAAATCAAAGAAGCAGAAGGTTCTTTATCCAAAAAATTGGATGATATGTTAAAAGAAGCTGGTGTAGACGCCAATCTTATGGAGAGTCTTGGATCAAGTATCAAGAATTTTGAAGGTGCCGCTAAAGGTATCGCTCCAACTGTTGATGCAATGGAATCTACTAAGAAATATTCTGATGAAATGGTACAAGCTGCTTCTCAGATGGAATCTCTGAATAGTCTTTACAAAGTACAATTAGAAAGTGCCAGTAAACAAGCTAGCGTTAATGAGCAAGTAGTTGAGAATGCAAGTGCATTAAAAGACCAGATGGCTTCATTATCTAGCAACCTTTCTTCGTTGAACGGTGTATATGGTGGTATGTTATCTGCAATGAGCAAGAACTAAATTGGATTTTAACCAACCCCAAATTTAAGTATTAATTAAAATCTAATTTAAGAAACATGGCAGGAGGAAAACAATCACCAAGGCAAAAAATGGTAAACCTAATG
>RCND010000010.1_pt1 | contig 95922 bp, 81 predicted proteins | sample 2041351 | NCBI WGS metagenome assembly RCND01 (sample SAMN09708230, study PRJNA481090) | Marine sediment metagenome, whole genome shotgun sequencing project. | biome: marine sediment; feature: ocean; material: sediment; isolation source: Sewage treatment plant 12B marine sediment (STP12B) ... | reverse complement strand
AATGCTAAATATTAAAATATAGAATTATCATAACCTATTGTCTATAAGTTGTTTATATACATGGGTGAGCGATTCGGTGAGTAGTGGATATATTCAATTTTCAACATGGGAGTCACCAGGGACCAACGAAGCTAATCCCGGAATCTCCACAATTAAACTCGTAATAGTCCATTTTACAAGATGTCAATATTAGGTGTAAGTAGGCTAGTTATCATTGATTTTTTCTATGTGTTTTAGAGATTTGTCAAATATTGCTGTGATTTTAAAAAATCCTGATATACTCATGAAACGCGTACATTCGATTACGCTTATAACCAGTTAATTCTGTTAATATTTTTAGTTTTTCAAAATCTTTGATCAATCTATTTGCAGTGGAGGAATGTATGTTTAAAGAATTTGCTACATCCTTGCTATCTACTATAGGGTTTTTATAAAGTAGGTCAATTAAACGCTTTCCATCTGCTTGTTTTCTCCCTAACAATATCAATCTATTTAATTCAATATCATCCCTTAATTTTATTATGTTGTTAAATGATTTAATACTCTTTTTTGCTGTTTCAATAACGCCATCTAAGAAAAAAAATAACCAATTTTCGATATCGCTTTTTTTACGAACTTGAGTCAAATTGTCATAATAATCTCGACGATTTCGCTCAAAATAGTCGGACAAATATAATGTAGGTTTTTGCAATAAGTTTTTATCTAATAAATAAAGCGTTATAAGTAAACGTCCTATTCTTCCGTTTCCATCTAAAAATGGGTGTATTGTTTCAAATTGATAGTGAATCAATGCAATTTTTATTAAATGTGGCACTGCAATCGGTAACTCCAGAATTTCAGCATTGACAAATTGTTCTAAATCTTGCATTAAATTTGGTATTTCTTGATGTGTTGGAGGTATAAACACAGGGTCTTTTAAACTTTTGCCAATCCAATTCTGACTTATCCGGTATTCTCCTGGTAATTTTTCTTTCCCTCTTACACCTTGCAATAATGTTTTATGCGTTTGTTTAATTAACCTATTAGAAATGGGCAACTCGTTCATATTTACTATAGCTTGGTTTAATGCCTGAATATAATTATGAACTTCCTGCCAATCATTTCTCTTCTCAGGATTTATATCTTCTTCTTTTATAAATACTTCTTCAAAAGATGTTTGGGTACCTTCTATTTTACTACTTACGGTTGCTTCTTTAGTAACATGCATTTTAATAAAAAAATCGATGTCAGGAATTAGTTCTGAAAAAGTGTCTAATCTACCTAAATACCTATCTGCTTCACCCAATTTACTGAGTAAATTTGGGTTGCTAATCAGCCATTGTTTGCAAATTTTATAAGGTGTGAAACTTTGATATTGGTATTGTTGTTCCCATTTACCAGCTTCGAAATTTTTAAAATCTATTGTTTGCATTTGTTTGCATTTCTACAAATATACAAAATTATATTTGCAGTTATATCGTTAACTGCAAATATAAATAAATGTATTTGCACTTTATTACAGTAGTAATAAACTTACGCATTAGCTAAATTTAGCCTGATTGGCACTGCCTTGCTCTTTGCCACATTACAATTACCTTCGAACCAAGATCAGATAATTCAAGGTAATTTTTTCTATATCTCTTAATAAATTACAATCCGTTAAATAAAAAGTGAGTTATTCGGTGAGTACTAAATTAGATAATGGTGTATCTTTCTTTATATCAGTATTTTATAAATGTTTGGATAGTCCCTCTATCTCCACAATCAAGTAAAATCTGTAAAAAAACAGATTTGAACAAAAAAAGCCCCAAGTTCACTTGAGCGTCTTTTTTTTGTGAGAAGATGATAATTGCTGCTAAGCAATTACAGATTCTATTTGCAGAATGGGAGTCACTAGGGACCAGCGCAGTTAATCCCTCTATTTTCTTACAATAGAATTAGAAGAAGAACTAAATTTGACCTAAACAATTACACCATACAAATATGCCTTACCAAAATAGAGTAGATCCCTGGGGAAATTTAAACGCTGTGGACAGCCGTGGAACTCTCCTCGGTAATAAGGGTGTTTTACACAACGAGAATAAGGAAATAATAGCCACTCATAGGATCAAAGGATGGGTCACTTGTTTACTTGAGTTTAAAGGCCGAAAAAGAAAGGTTATGACTCCCAACAGGTATACGGAATTATTCTTTCTTGACGAGGCTACAGCCTTTTCTGCTGGCCATAGACCTTGCGCTGAATGCAGAAGAATAAGGTATAATGAATTTAAAGAAAAATGGTTACTGGCAAATGGACATTTATTGGAAGCAAAAAAACCAACGGCAGTAAATATCGATACAATCATTCACAAAGAAAGAATTCATAAAAAGGAAAAAGTAACTTATACAGCAAACATCAAATCTTTGCCCAATGGGACCATGATAGAAATTAATTTAAAGGCCTATGTTTTATGGAATAATAGATTACACCTATGGTCCTTTAATGGTTATACAAAATCAAAAATAGACTTTGAATCCATTGTTGATGTCAAGGTATTGACTCCGAAATCATATGTGAAAATGTTTGAAAAAGGTTTTTCTCCAGTGATAAATTTAGGCTAAGTCCCTTTTCCTTTCAACCAAAAATAAATCAGTAAATTAAACCTCTGTTGCGAACTCAAAAAATTAGAAACTTAAAAAGTTACTTCCTTATAAAAGCCCATCAAATAAAAATGAATCACATGACGATAAGAATAAAATCACTTTTTCTGGTTTACGCAGTATTAATGCTATTATCCTGTGAAAAACAAGTTCCCAAAGTTGATTCCTTAAAAGTAAACTCAGACTTGTCGTTGTGGGTTGATAAAACGGATATTTATCTGCCTGTAACAAAGGAATGGACCAACAGAGTTGAAGTTGCAGATATCAATGGTGACGATATGTTAGATTTGCTGTTTGCCAATGGAGGAAATTATTCCGAACCGGGAACCTTAGAATCCAGCCGTATTTTTATCAATAAAGGTCCTGAAAAGAAATTTCAAGAAATCACCCATCAGGTTTTTGGGGAGCGTAAATTTCTTTCAAGGGTCATCAAAGTTCGTGATATCAATAAAGACAATATCCCAGACATTATTGTTGGAACTACCTATCAAACACAAAGTCAATTGTATATAGGTCTTGGAAATGGAAAATTCAAAAATGTTACTTCATCGCAATTACCCAATAGTAAAGCCAGTATTGGTGATTTAGAATTGGGAGATGTTGATAATGATGGGGATCTTGATATGGTACTAGCTGATTGGGGGCCGGGATCCAACATGAACAATACCGGTGGGAGAACAATGCTTTGGCTCAACGATGGCAGTGGAAACTTTACAGATGTAACTGCAACTCAAATGCCTGAGCTTCTTGTTCAATTTTCATGGGATCTGGAGTTTTTCGATTTTGACAATGACTTTGATCTGGACATTGCCATCTCCTGTAAACGATGCGCCACAAGCAGGATTTTTGTTAATGATGGAAAGGGGTTCTTCACCGAGAAGCGGCTGTTACCAGCCTATACTAACAACTATGATTTGGAAATAATGGATGTGGATGGCGACGGTTTTCTTGATCTGGTCACTGTAAATGATGGTGAAATTGTGCAAGGGGAATCCAGTTCGCGACGGGAACACATCTTTTTAAATCAAGAGGGAAAGAAATTTATTGATGCAACAGATGCGCTTTGGCCAGATTCAGAAAATATTGGGAAAGACGACAATAACGTTATATTTCTTGACTATGATTCAGACGGAGATCCCGATTTTCTTATCAGCTCCCTGACTGGTGAAGATCGGTTGTTGGTCAATGATGGAGCTGGGCAATTTTCTCTAATACAGCCTGTTCTTCAGGGTACCCCAACCCCACTCACACTTTCAATGGCTTTAGGAGATATCAATAACGACCAAAAATTGGATATTATCATGGGTCAGGGAGAAGGAGAAGAAGGTATTGAAGAACGCATTTTTATGGGCGAAAATATTCAAGAAGATACGGCACCTCCTATCATTTCTCACTATCAGATCACAGAGAATGAAAACGGAACTGTCACAATCAAGGCGCGGATTCACGACAACAAAAGCCCAAATATGCCTCAAGATTGGAAATCAGTGGCCTTGATTATTGATGAGTCATCTGAATCTATCCCTATGACCTGGTATGGTGAAAATTTATGGGTAGTAACCTTTGTTAAATCAGCAAAGACCAATGGACTAAAGATCTGCGCAACGGACTATGCGGGAAACGAGTCATGCCTGGTCGTCAAATGATCGTGAACAGCTCTTTAACCGATGAAGTCTATTTCTTTTCTTCCTGGGCAAAAACGGATTTTGCTTCAGTTACTTTTTCAAATTGGAATTGAGAAATGATTTCTACATTCGGATAAGCCCTCACCATGTTTTGTATTTCTTCTTGAATCAATTGTGTATCCCAAACATACACCCTCTGAAGCGTAGCTTGTGCCAGAAGTTGTTGAAGTGATGCCTGAGTGATAGCTGTATGATTCAAATTAGCTGACTCAAGTTGGGGTTGTTTGATGAGAAAGGATGTCACCTTACCACTGAGTTGGTTTTTGCTCAGATCAATTCTGGTTAGATGTTGGATGTTATTTATCTCCTCAATTAAATCATCTGATAATCTGCAATCTGCCAATTTCAGGAAGGTGATATAATTTGAAACCTTATTGAGGATATGAATTTGGCCTGTATCAATTGAATCGCCTTTGTATTCCACATCAAGTAAAAAGTTATTCTGTCCTAAAAAATTGACTCTAAATCCGGCCCCTCGAAGTTCGCTTAACAGTGTTTCGTCCAGACTATCCACCTTCACTTTTTCGTAATATGGTTTAGGGTTGTAGTCCAAGCCATAATCTCGATGTATCAAACTAATTAATTCCTTACTCATCATTTCGGAATTGAATGAGGTCAGGCTATCGGCCCCGTTTTCTATCCAATATCTCAGAATCTGAATATCAGTGTAACTAAAGCCTGCTTTTTGGGGAGGCATGGTTTTTTCGTGATGTAATGGTAAACTGACCCGTTTCAGCATTTCACTCCGATCAGGGCTTCCGGGGACAACCGGGATATCATGGTCAGCTTCTTTAAAGAGATCGCTGTATTTCTCTAGAATTAAGCCGCCATAATTGCCTTCTGTATTGTGACAAGCCAAACATTGATTCTGGATAAGAGGGTGAATGATGTCTTTATATATTTTTAGGGAGTCCGGATTTACGTCACTCAAACTATTAAATGATGCATTTTCATTATTCTTTAAGAATTCGGGTCCATACTTGACCAGATAAGTCGGGCCATGGGTAAGGTTGCCGCCAAAATGGCCAGTTAAACCGATCAACACAATAGCGATGGATGACCCGGCTAATTTTAACTTGCCCTTGGTATTTGGTGCTTTAATCTGATAAATAATTACCAGTAACATGGTCACCAAGGTGGCAATTCCCAGTTGCTTGTGGTCATTTAAAGCTTCAATACCATAATCATTGCTAAACGAGAGCAACCAACCGGTAAGGGCCGCTACAATTCCTGCAAATAGGCCCATTATGTAGGTAATAATGACTGTTTTTCTTGACTGTATCAGGTCATGAAAACCAGACTGCAGTAATACTTCAAAAAAGAAACCAAGGATAAATATACCAATGGGTAAATGAACCATCAAAGGATGAAATCGACCAATAAAAAGTTCCCAGTCCATTAGCTCAGAATATCTTTAACCACGTTTCCATGGACATCTGTTAATCGGAATCTTCGGCCCTGATACTTATAATTCAGTTTTTCATGATGTAGTCCTAAAAGATGCAATATCGTCGCATTGAGGTCATGAACGTGAACCTTATTTTCTGTAATATGATAACCAAAATCATCAGTCGCACCATAGGTAAGTCCTTTTTTGACTCCTGCACCAGCCATTAGCATGGTGTAAGCATCCGAATGGTGATCTCTTCCAAAATTATCTTTTGTGAGTTGACCTTGTGAGAAACTGGTTCTTCCAAATTCTCCTCCCCAGACAACTAAGGTGTCTTCAAGCAAGCCACGTTGCTTAAGATCCATGATCAAAGCAGCAGAAGCCTGGTCTACCTCTTTACATCTTTTAGGAATATCTTTAGGTAAATTACTATGATGATCCCAATCACCGTGATATAACTGAATGAATCTTACTCCTCGTTCTGCCAACCTTCTGGCCAATAAACAATTACTGGCAAATGTCCCTGGTTTCTTGCTGTCTTCACCATATAATTCATAAATATGATCTGGCTCTCCTTCGGTGTTCATCACCTCTGGAACAGATGTTTGCATTCGAAATGCCATTTCATACTGCGACATCTTAGCTTTAATAGCCGGGTCTTCCCATGTGTCATAATTCTGCTGTTGCAATTTTTGAAGGTGATCCAATTGTTCCCTGCGTATTTCTCCGGTAACCCCTGGTGGATTGTTCAAAAACAACACAGGATCTTTACCACTTCTAAACTGAACACCCTGATATTCTGCAGGTAAAAACCCACTTGATAGCAATCTTGTAGATCCTCCTTCGTTCCCCTTGGTCATCAAGGCGATAAAGCTTGGAAGGTTTTCATTCTCGGATCCTAATCCATAACTGATCCAGGAGCCTATGGTCGGTCTGCCAGGAATTTCAGAACCTGTATGGGTGAACATCTGAGCCGGTTCGTGTTGCACGGATTCTGTATACATGGAGTTAATCATGCATAATTCATCAGTTATCTGCGCCATATGAGGCATCAGGTCACTCATCCACATGCCACTTTCACCTCGCTGCTTGAAATCGTATAAGGGTCTTACGATAGGTTTCGTCGCCTGAGCAATTACCGAAGCAGTTACCCTATCTCCCATCACACTATCTGGTAATTCTACACCATGCATTTTGGTCAGAATAGGTTTGTAATCGAATAAATCTAATTGAGATGGTGCACCGATCATGTTCAGGAAAATAACTCTTTTCGCTTTAGGTGCAAAATGAGGCCCAGACAGAGAACTTAAAGGAGATCCAAATGCGCTTAAAGGATTGATCAATGAAGACAATGATAATGCCCCAAGACCCAGGGTGGCCTTTTGTAAAAAATCTTTACGGCTTATTGGCTTATGATGGTGGTCGTGCATATTATCTTTTCATATAGGATTCGTCAAAATTAAATATCGTGCTGACTACTAGAGTCATCGCTGCCGTTTTCTCTTTTGATAGTGCTTGGTCAAATGGTTTCTCACCGACTGATAAAATTGAATCAACCATTGTTGGTGCATCAATAAACTGCTTTAGCGAAGTTTCATAGTGCTCATTCAGGATCTCTAGTTGCTCGTTATTTGGCTTTAAACCAGTTGATCGGCGGAAAGCAAGCTCAATTTGTTGTGCTACACTATCAGGATATTCCTTCTGCACTTTTTCCGATAAAACCCTTGAGGCCTCAACGAACTGCGGATCATTTAACAAGGTCAGGGCTTGTAATGGAGTGCTGGTGGTGTTTCTGCGTATGGTGCATATTTCTCGAGCTGTAGCGTCAAAATTAATCATAAACGGATTGGGGGCAAAACGTCTGGAAAAAGTATAAAGGCTTCTTCTATATAAATTATTCCCTGAATCAGGTTTATATGTTGCTAATTTACTTGAGGCCATAAGTACTTCTTTCCAAAGACCATCCGGTTGATAGGGCTTAACACTCGGGCCTCCTATCTCTTCTGCTAAAAGGCCGCTGGCTTTAAGGGCATTGTCACGAATCATTTCTGCAGGCCAACGATAAGAAGGGCTTCTGGCCAAATAAATGTTTTCCGGATCTAATTCTCTTACTTCCTCAGAACTATAGGAGGCCTGACGATACGTATAAGACATGACCATTTGCTTTATCGCATACCTCATATCCCAATCGTGATTGATAAAATCTTTAGCTAACCAATCCAATAGTTCCGGATGACTTGGCCGTTCGCCCTGACTGCCAAAGTCTTCAGCTGTCTTTACTAATCCCTGCCCAAAAATCATCTGCCAATACCTATTGATGGCTACCCTGGCAACAATCGGATTATCCGGGTCAAATAGCCATTCTGCCAGCCCTAATCTGTTTTTAGCTAAGTCGCTGCTATAAGGAAGTACCTTATTGATTCCTCCGGGAGCTACCTCTTCCCCATGCTGATTGTAAAGGCCTTTTTCCAGAATGTACGTCTTTCGAGGAACCTTCATTTCCTTCATGACCATCACTTCATTCGCGCTATCTAGCACCATCCCGATTTCTACTCTGGTTTTATGAATCCTATTTCGTTTTTCAGCTAAGCTCTTATCGTAAAGATGCCAGTGATCCTTTTTAATTTCAATCGAATTGGGATCTAAACTGGCTTCACCCAAACTCGCCATTTCCCATTGAGATAACTGGCGGTCATATATTTTAATTTCGTCAATACTTCCCCTGAAAAGGCCTAGATCATCCATCCATAGGCGATTACTCCTTCCAACAACCAAAGGGATAGTGTCACGCTTCATTTCATAGCTGATTGGAACGATCGACCGCTTTAAATGATCAAAATGAGTGCGTGTACCCACTTTAATACCATTTATAAAAATAGAGATGCCTTTGGCTGATTTACTGCCATCATAAGAAAAAGCAATATGCTGCCATTCATTCGCTTTTAAAGGACTTGAAGTACTTATTGAAATGATCTCATCCGGTAATCTATTGATCAAACGTACACGAACATGGTTGGTAGAATCCAAAGCCAGATCCCAACCCCTATGGTATTGAAAAACAGTACCCGTATTGCCAATGATGGTTTGTGAAGATCCAATGCTATCCTTTTCTGTTAAGATCCAGGAGCTAATACTGAATGGATCTGCATGCTCAAACTCACCTATCTTACGAAGTTGAACAATATCGTATTCTTCATTAAAATACGCCGCTTTTCCATATTTTCCATCAGTCAGGGTAATCTTTAAATTAGCTTCTGCCTCCTTGTTATTATCAAGCATCTGCATTTCCTTATATTCTTTCTTTTTCTTTTTCTTTTTTACTGCCTCTTTCTTTTGGTCTTTCTTTTTCTTGTCTTCTTTCTTTTTTTTCTTCTTAATTTCTTTTTTGTACGGCTTAATGGTGTTGAATGCATAATACCCGATGTATCCTGCAACCTCAGATGTTGGAAGAGGCTTTTCGTATGTCGGGGGCGATTGATTTTCTTTTTTTATTGCTTCGAGAGTTTGTTCATCGGCAACTAGTGATTGAATCATCGAATCAAGTTTCGATTTTTCCTGATCGTTAAGCAAAATAAGGGTTGGCGCTCGATCTGCATCTACCGGTGCGAGTCCGTATTCTTCAGTGGTATTAAAAAAGGCTGATATCTGATAGAACTCTTTTTGCGTGATAGGATCAAATTTATGATCATGACATTTGGCACATTCCAGAGTGAGTCCGAGAAGCGCGGTACCAGTGAGACCTGCTCTTTCATTAACATATTCTATTCTGAATTCTTCAGGGATGGAACCTCCAGAAGCCTCCAAGGGATTCATTCGCAGAAAAGCAGTGGCTATCTTAGATTGATCATCTGTGTCTTCTATCAAATCGCCAGCTACCTGATGGGTAATAAATTGGTTGTAAGGCATATTTTGCTTAAAAGCCTGAATGAGCCAGTCACGATAAGGCCAGGAAGTGCGGTAGCCATCGAATGATATTCCATGTGAGTCTGAATAACGAGCGACATCCATCCATTCTTGTGTTAACCTTTCTGCATGAGCATCACTTGCTAAAAGTCGATCCACTACTTTTTCATACGCCTCTTCTGAGTTGTCATAAAGAAACGCATCTATGTCTTCAAGTGAAGGGGGCAGGCCTGTGAGATCCATTGTGACCCGCTTGATCAAATACTCTTTATTTGCTTCAGGAGATGGTTCTAAACCAACCTGCAGTAGATTCTCCTGAATATAATTATCAATTTCATTACTACGCGTCCAATCATTCTTAATATCAGGAATTTGCTGTTTTTCTATGGGAAGAAACGACCAATGTTCCTTCCATTCAGAGCCTTGATCGAGCCACTTGGCAATCAGAGCAATTTCGCGACTAGAAACTTTAAGTTCCGAGTCAGGAGGAGGCATCATCATATCAGGATCATTACTGAGCAACCTATGAATAACTTCACTGTTTTTTATACTCCCCTTTGCGAAAGCGTACTTCCCAGATTGCAACTTTTTAAACGCTTCTTCCTCGATGTCAAGCCTTAACCCCGCCTTTCTTGTTTGAGCATCTGGTCCATGACAGGTATAACAACGATCTGACAGAATAGGTTTGATGTGAAAATTATAGTCAACATATTGAGGGAGTGATTCATATGCTAATGCTACTTCTTCGGGGAGCGGTTTTGAGCAACTATTTAATAAGAACAATGACAAAAACAAAGCAAAGTAGCTTCGAAATCCAGAAATGGAACATGGCACAAAAAGTGATTTTAATTTCAAAAAGGTGGTTATCTGATTGTTCCCAAGATATGAATTTTTTTTCCAAAAAAATTAATTCTAAACTAGAAGCCTAATAAGATCACAGATATCAACCCCTCTCAATACACTTCTGTCAATGAATTCCGTTAACCATCTATATCTTAGCAACTACTATTTTTTTCAAAGTTTGTAACTTTTAACTTCAATTTATAGTCTAATTAAAAGATCATTAAAACCCAAATATGATAATTTCCAAGAATCTTGTATTTTTCCTAACCCTAATTTTGCCGAGTATGCTTTTAGCACAGGCTGAAATCATTTTTAACGATATTCATTTAAATGAGTCACTAGAAACTGTTAGTCAAAAATTAAGTTCAATAACTGAAATTTCAAAAGTCATAACCTCAGAAAAACCGAATTTCCCTTTGGCCAAGGACAGGGAGGACCATTTGGTTTGCTCAAATTTAACAACAGCAAATGGCATAATTAATACGGCTGTTTTTACATTCGCCGATAACAAACTTGTTTATATTGAGGCAAGAGGAAATGCATATAAGACTTTAGTTAGTAAACGCAAGGATACTGCAAGAAACTATATAAAATACGAAGTCTATGTCAAGGATAGATTGTTTTTGAATAAAGAAAAAGATATTGCCTGGATCATTACTAAAGAAGCCATGCATACGAATTTATTTGCTTGGGAAAACCCATACTTGGATCCTGATTATAAAACGAAAAAAGTTTCACACAATTCAAAAAACTTACCTGTTTTTCTTAAAATGGGAACATCTTTAGAAGAAATTAAACCGCTACTTGAAGGTAATAGTGATTTTACATATACTGAAGAATTGGACGGATCTGATCCGAATGCCCAAATTCAAGTAAATTGTTTCGGAGTTCCATATTCAGGATTTCCAAGAAAAATTGAAGCCCGATTTGGAAACAATAAACTTAATGTCGTTTGGATCTTAACCGCAAAGGGAGAAGAAGATAGGATACGAAAGGCATTAACTTCTCAGTTTGGGGACCCTATTTTTGTAAATGAAGACTGGGAAATTTTTGATAATTGGCAGGTGGGTTTGCGCAAAGATAAACCAGAAGTCTTGCTGATGGAAAAGCAAATTGGTTTGAATTATAAATCCAGCTATTTTAAGCAATAGGATTTATTATTTTGTTGCTAATTGCAGCAACTTATTCATAAATCCTCTCTGATATTTATCAACTAGCTTAGGACTAATAACAATGATAGATATTTCGAATACTTTCGAGACTGCTATTTCGATTCATTTACTAAAGTTTTATTAAATTGTAGCTTTTATTTTTAGCTGCTTAAAGCAAATATCTAAATGAATTGACTAATCCATATTCACATTGCTAACCTAACTATACTCCCTATGATCAAAATTCCATTGATTCGCCATTCCAACAATTTAATCATTACTTTACTTTTTCTGTTTTGCAGTTCACTTATTTCCGCTCAGGGCTTCTACGGATATTACAGATTCCCTGACATTCATAAAAATACAGTTGTATTTGCTGCCGAAGGTGACATCTGGAAAGTGTCTCTAAACGGAGGAATAGCACAACGGCTAACGACTCATCAAGAGGAAGAAATGTTTCCTTCAATTTCTCCAGATGGAAATACGATTGCATTTTCGGCCAGTTATGAAGGACCTACAGAGGTATATACCATGCCTGTTGAAGGTGGAGTTCCAACAAGATGGACTTTTGAGGGGGATGCCTCCATTACCAATAATTGGACCCCAGATGGCAAATTGGTATACAACACCCGGGCATATTCCAAAGTTCCTGATCATCAATTGGTAACAATCGATATTAATTCAAAACAAAAAAATAGAATACCACTTGCTCAGGCCAGTGAGGCGAGTTTTGACGGTTCGGGTAATACTGTTTATTTTGTTCGGCCAGCTTACCATAGAAACGTAACGAAAAGATACAAAGGAGGTACTGCCCGACAAGTTTGGAAATATACTGAAGGTTCGGAAGAAGCTATTAAATTAACCAAAGATCATCTTGGAGAGAGTCATCATCCCATGTGGTTCGAAAGTAGGGTTTATTTTATAACAGATAGAGATGGCACCATGAATATCTGGTCAATGGATGAAACTGGTAGTGACCTGCAACAACATACAAAACATACCGAATTTGATGTTCGCTATGCAAATATCTCTGAGGGTCATATCGTATACCAAAGAGGCGCTGATCTCTGGCACTATACTATTTCTTCTAACCAAGATACAAAGATTGACATAAAACTAGCTTCAGATCTTGATCAGTTAAGAGAAAAGTGGGATGATAACCCCTCTAAATATATCACATCTGTGCATTCAGATCCAGAAGGTGATCACATCGTTATCACAGCAAGAGGCAGGGTTTTCGTTGCACCTGTAAAATCCGGTCGCTTTGTCTCTTTTACAGAAAAGAAAAATGTACGTTTTAGAGATGCCGTGTTTTCACATGACGGAAAAAATATATACTCCTTGTCAGATGAAACCGGTGAATTTGAATTCGTCAAAATGCCATCAAACGGTATGGGGGGGCAAAAGAATATTACCAGTGACGGAAACCTGCTCAGGTACGCAGGAATACCTTCTCCTGATGGGAAGTATATTGCCTATGATGATTTAGGAAGTAATATGTATGTGCTTAATGTATCAAGTGGCATGAGCAAAAAGATTTCATCAAATGAGGAGGGTATTTGGGATTTTTCCTGGTCACCAGACAGCAAGTGGCTGGCCTTTGTTCAAACAGCTGCCAATACTATGGCACAAATCAAGGTCTACAGCGTTGCGGACGGAACTTCATTTGATCTAACTACCGATAGGGCAAACAGTTTCAATCCAAGTTGGAGCCATGATGGAAAATTTATTTATTTCCTTTCCGATAGAAGTTTTACATCTTTAGTGGGAAGTCCTTGGGGAACCAGACAACCTGAACCTTATTTTGATGCCAGTGAAAAACTGTACCATGTGGCACTTAAAAAAGGGACCAGGTCTCCTTTTAGAGAAAATGACGAGCTAGCAGATGAAAATAAAAAGGATGACAAATCTGTAACATCTGACAAAAAGAAGAAGAATGGCAAAGAAGAAGAAAAAGACGAAGAAGATAAAGTTGTCGTCACTATAGATCGTAATGATATCCAAAAGAGAATAATTGAAGTCCCTGTTAAACCAGGTAACTATAGTGGTCTTGAAGTAGGCGAAAACGCGATTTACCTGATGTCAAAAGAAACAGGGGTTAAGGCTAAAAGCCATCTTTCATTTGTGAAAATTGACAATGAGGATGTCAAACTCAAAGAAATGGTCGGTGAGGTAGATCGATTTGAACTTACCGGAAATGGAGAAAAAATTCTCGTCAAAAAGAAAAGTGACTACTATATGGTTGAGGCCGGCACCGCAGAAATAAGTGACCTGTCTGAAAACAAAATTGATTTAAGTGGATGGAAATTTCCCATAAGCCCTAAGGAAGATTGGAAACAGATCTTTACAGATGCATGGCGAATGGAACGTGATTATTTTTATGATAAGAATATGCATGGAATAGATTGGAAGGCTATGCACGATAAATACCTGCCTCTGGTTGACAGAATCACCACCAGAAATGAGCTTTCAGATCTTATCGGTCGATTTGTTGGTGAACTTTCGGCCCTTCATACAAGCGTCAGAGGAGGCGACCTAAGAGAGGATGATAAAAACATTTCAGTGGCAAGCTTGGGGGCCGAATTTAGCAGAGATGAAGCAAATAAAGGTTTTAAAATAGAATATATCTATAAAGTAGACCCTGACTATCCGGATGAAAAATCTCCACTTGATGATCCTTATTTGGATGTACGCGAAGGCGATATCGTCACTAAAATTAATGGAAAAGATGCGCTTTTAGCTGTTGATATGGGTGAATTGATCAGAAATCAAGAAGGGAAACAAGTGAGAATGACCTTAAATCGTTCAGGAAAGTCCAGAGATATTATTGTAAAGCCCATTAAAAATGAATACAACCTTCGTTATCGTGATTGGGAATATGGCAAGCGGCTTGAAGTTGAAAAAAAGGGTAATAATGAAATAGGCTATCTGCACCTTAGAGCCATGGGGAGCAATGACTTAAGTCAATTTTACCGTGAATTTTATCCTGTATTTAATAAGTCAGCACTGATCGTTGATGTTCGCTACAATTTTGGGGGAAATATCGACAGTTTCATTTTGGAAAAACTATTGCGAAAGGCCTGGATGTATTGGAAATCAAGATCTGGTGAACCTTACTGGAATATGCCATATGCCTTCAGAGGTCATATAGTGGTTCTCGTAAATGAAAATACCTATTCGGATGGTGAGGCTTTCGCCGATGGATTTAAGAAGTTAGAATTAGGGACAACCATTGGAACAAGAACCTGGGGTGGCGAGATATGGCTTAGTAGCAGCAACAGACTAAGCGATAATGGTTATGCAAGGGCTCCTATGACGGGTGTATATGGTGACAATGGAGAATGGTTGATTGAAGGGCATGGATTTGTGCCTGATATTGAAATTGACAACCTCCCACATGCTACTTTCAAGGGGCAAGACTTGCAGCTGGATACTGCTATAAACCATTTACGAAAACTAATGGAGGAAGATCCTAGAGAGGTACCACCAGTGCCTGCTTATCCTAATAAATCTTTTGGAAACAATAAAAAACAGTTAATAGAAAAATAAGGTATTTATACCGTTTAATTTAACTCAAAGACCGTAGGAGTCAATTTTTATGATAAAAAAGAATCCTCAATTAAAATAATGAATTGAGGATTCTTTTACTGAATAATTGCCTTACTCAACGTATTAACCAAATCGCAATCTTTAAAGAATTACACATTAACATTTATTTAAGTTGATGTATGCATAACATTATGTATATTTGCATCGTGCACGATATAAACGTTCGCGATAATACCATGAAAAACCAAATCAAAACTTCTCTTATTCAGAACATTTTTAGAATTCTATTAGCCATATTTATGATCTACGCCGGGTATAGCCATCTTGCTTTTAATCGGCAAGATTTTCAGGCACAAGTGCCTGATTGGATTCCATTAAGTAAAGATCTGGTGGTGATTTTGTCGGGTATAGTAGAAATAGTTTTGGGCCTTGGCTTGGCTTTCTGGAAAAAAGAACGGGTTAAATTCGGTTGGGCTTTGGCACTGTTCTTTATTTTAGTTTTTCCTGGAAATTTAGCACAATATATAGAAGGGAAAGATGCCTTCGTTTTGAACTCAGACAAGGCCCGTCTGATACGTTTGTTTTTTCAACCCGTTCTTATTGCCTGGGCCTTATGGTCATCAGGGGCTTGGAAAGCCTGGAGAATTTCAAAAACTGAAAACGAATGAATGATACACAGCTTCAATTAAGCAATCAAATCTGTTTCCCACTTTATACAGTTTCCCGTCTTATAACGAAAGCATATAAACCTTATTTGGACAAATTGGGTATTACTTATCCCCAATATTTGGTGCTCATGGTCTTATGGGAAAACGATGGCCTTTCTGTACATCAGATTTCAGAGAAACTGCTCCTAAAAACAAATACACTTTCTCCTTTGCTCAAACGAATGGAAAAAATGCAGCTCTTACAACGCAATCGTTCTGTTCAAGATGAAAGAAGCGTTATGATTCAATTAACGGCAAATGGCAAGAAACTAAAAACCAAGGCACTCCCAATTCCTGAGAAATTATTTACGGATTTAACCTCAGATAAAATCCAAACAGAAGATATGCTGAGATTAAAAGACACTCTTTGCGAATTGATAGCTGAACTCACTAATAAAAGTGACTCTGTGGCCGATCACGGAGCTTGATTAATTAAAAAGTAAACAACTAAATAATATATAATAAAATTGAAAATATGGAATTAATAGATAAATTAAACTGGAGATATGCTGCTAAAGCTATGAACGGTGAAAAAGTAGCCCAAGAAAAAATAGACAATATTATTGAGGCGATATCGCTTTCCCCTACCTCAAGTGGTTTACAACCATTTGAAGTCATTGTTATCACAAATCAGGAATTAAAGGAAAAAATCAGGCCTATTTCATGGAACCAATCTGTGATCACCGATTGTTCGCATTTATTCGTATTTGCAGCCTGGGACACCTATACCGCTGAGCGTATTAACAAAATGTTTGATTTGACAAATACAGTTCGGGGTTTTGAAAATGAAGGGTGGGAAAATTACAGACAAATGTTATTAGGTAGTTATCCGCAAAAAGATGCTGAAGTAAACTTTAACCATGCCACTAAACAAGCCTATATAGCCTTTTCACAGGCAATTGCTGCAGCTGCATTTCAAGGACTAGACAGCACTCCTTTAGAAGGATTTGATGCTGATGCTTTAGACGAAATACTAAAACTCCGTGAAAAAGGATTGAGAAGTTGTGTAATGCTTCCTGTAGGATACAGAGATACTGAAAATGACTGGTTGGTAAATCTTAAAAAGGTTAGAAAACCAAAAGAAGATTTAGTAACTATTATTGACTAAAAATCAATAGTGCAACTGAAAAGAATGCCCATTATTCATAATTTGTAGCATAATAGGGAAAAGCCTTTAGTATATAACTTTAGGCTTTTTTTAAGTTGAGTCAAGAGAAGGTTTGCTGATAATTCTATTGTTATCGTCATTTAAGGATGAATTGCAAAAAATGATGGTCAAATTTCTTGATTATTATATCTTGCATAAAAAATATGTCAATGGCCTGGATAAAAATGGAAACCAAAAGATCTACAAGAATTTTTTTAGGATGTATTCTAGTCTTTTGGACAGTCCTTTCCTGTGGCGGAGACGAACCTAACGATCCTCCCAATAGCATACCTGACCCGCCGGAAACAGAACTAACAGACCAAGAATTACTCGATCTCACTCAAAGAGAAACCTTTCGTTATTTCTGGGACTATGCAGAATCCAATTCAGGTGCTGCACGTGAACGTTATCATCCTGATAATCCTTCCTTTGATGCCAATATCGTTACAACAGGCGGAACAGGTTTTGGGCTTATGTCGATCCTTGTTGGTATTGAAAGAAATTTTGTGTCAAGATCTCAGGGGGTTGAAAGACTTGAAAAAATCTTAACATATTTAGATTCCGCTGATCGTTTTCACGGAGCCTGGCCACATTGGATGGATGGAAATTCCGGTAAAGTAATACCGTTTGGAACCCTGGATGATGGAGGTGATCTGGTAGAAACAGCATTTCTCTGCCAGGGATTAATTTGTATTAAAGAGTATTTTAAAGATGGTACAGATACAGAAAAACAGCTTGCTTTAAAAGCGGACCAGCTATGGAAAGGAGTGGAATGGGATTGGTATACACAGGGTCAGGATGCACTTTATTGGCATTGGAGCCCTAACCACAATTTTTCAATAAACTTTAAACTTTCCGGATACAATGAGGTGCTCATCACCTATATCATGGCAGCTGCTTCAACTGAACATTCTATCAGCAAAAAAGCCTATACCACTGGATGGGGCGCTGAAGGAGGAATCAAAAGCGATCAAATAACCTATGCAATTCCTTTAATAGTAAAACACAATGGTGCTGAAACCTACGGGGGACCACTTTTTTGGGCACACTATTCCTATTTAGGGCTCAACCCTAAAGGGCTTCAGGACGAGTTTGTAAACTACTGGGATGTCAACTTAAACCATTCAAAAATAAACTATCAATACTGCGTGGATAATCCTAAAAACTTTCCTGATTATGGTGACAATTGCTGGGGGCTTACCGCCAGTTACTCAAGAAATTCTGATGGAAGTATTGGCTACTCGGCTCATGCTCCCGGGAATGATCTAGGCATTATTTCGCCTACCGCAGCGCTTTCCTCGATGCCGTATACACCAAAAGAGTCTATAAATGCTTTGCGTTATTTTTATGGGCACAAGGATAAACTCCTGGGACCTGCTGGCTTTTATGATGCATTTAAACCAGGAAGTAACTGGGTGGCAAAGGCGTATCTGGCCATTGATCAGGGTCCAATCGTCGTCATGATTGAAAACCATAGAACATCACTGCTTTGGAATTTGTTCATGCAGAATGAAGACATTCAAAAAGGTTTAAATAAATTGGAATTTACTTACCCAAAATAGGGTTTTATCTTCAAGGCGTTGTGGCCTTGTATAAAAGCGCATGGCTTGAAGCTGAGATGTTAAATTCGGCCCCTGCCATGACTAAAAAACTATCTCCTTTTTTCAGTGTCAGCTTATTCTTCCTTTCAGTAACCTCCGATTTCCCATCCATAAGTATATATATTTCGACAGAAGTCGACTTACCCTGATAGGAATTGTCTTGACTAATCGACACTTCACTCAATTCAAAATCTGGAGCAGGGCTTTTGTATATTCTTTCAAGACCATTCTCTTCCAAACTTCCTTTTAGGACCTGTGGTCTTGTTTCCTCAAAAATAATATGCTTCAATAATTCGGGTACATCTATATGTTTTGGCGTTAAACCACCTCTTAGAACATTGTCAGAATTGGCCATCAATTCCATATTCTGCCCTTGAAGGTAGGCATGTGGCACACCTGCATCCTGAAAAACTGCTTCCCCTTTATGTACCTTTAGAATATTGAAAAAATAAATTGAAAAAATTCCCTTATCCAAAGGAGTTGTGATATCTACATTATCAATCGCTTTTGCAGCCCAATATTCGGGGGATGATTTAGCCAGTTGATTAGCATTATACAAAGGGAGTATTCTATCGATCATTGGTCTAAGTATCTTATCGCTTTCAGCTGGAGGCAATTCCATCACATATTGATACAAACCCTTATATCCGTCCTTCAAAAATATTGGTATTAAATCTGCAAACTCTATATTTTTCGTGAGCACTTCTAATAATTCTTCTTTGGGTAAGAATCCATGTAGCAACCAAAATTCACCCAAGGCAACCACAATCTCAGGTTTATGATTGTCGTCCTTGTAGTTTCTGTTTGGCGCTGTAATTGGAATTCCTAAGTCATTTTCCTTTAAAAACCCCTTTTCTGCCTCTATCTTACTAGGATGAACTTGAATAGAAAGCATTTGATGCACATCGAGCACTTTAAAAAGAAAAGGTAACCTTCCAAATTTTTTATAAGTCTCTTCTCCTAAGAATGTTTTTGGATCTATAGCTAAAAAAGCATCCAGCGGAATCTCACCTTTCTCTGTTACTACTTTTGCAGGGGCGTTAACATGTGCCCCCAACCAATACTCTGCATAAGATTTATTATTTACTTCAATCCCTAGTAAATTCGGGATAAACTTTTGCCCTCCCCAAGCGTAATGTTGAATACTCCCTTTTAGATCAAAAACCTTTTTCATATAATTCTTTTGAAGGTTCGAAGATAATTAATAATCATAGAAAAGCTAAACCGGATATCTCATAAAATTTACGAATCTGTTTAGCTATGGTTGATTAAACTACCTTCTGCTGGTTACAAAAGTGTTTAAATGACTCGTGAATTTGGTTATCACAAATCTTCCAAAATCATAAAACAACTTTATTTAAAGGATTATCCTTACCATAAGAAAGGATAAAAACTCCAAAAACTCGGCATAGCCTTTTACCTTTGACCTAAATCAATTGACACATACTATCTTATGAAGATCTTATGGTCCCTTTTAAATCTTTTTACTTTATTTGCTAAACATGAATCATAAAGAATCAAAAAATATAATTGAACTATTAAAACAAGGTGATCAAAAGACGCTGGAAAAAATATATCTGGAGAACAGAGAGGGGTTTATCAATTTTTCCAGAAAATACAGCGTTGATGAATCAGATGCCATAGATATTTACCAAGATGCCATACTAATACTAAGAGACAATGCCATCAGTGGCCGAATAGATAATTTGCAAAGTAATATTTCAACTTATCTTTTTGCCATTGGCAAATATAGGATATATCATAATTTTAGAGTTAAATCTAGGCTGCATATGACAAATGATTTCAACTTGGTTGAAGAAAATATAGATTTTGATGTTAACCTTTATGGACCTGTTTTAACTAAAGAACAACAGTTATTAAAAAAATATTATGATCAGTTAGGCGATAGATGCAAAAGTATTTTAAATTTGTTCTATTATCAGGGCTATAATCTCGATGAGATTAGGTCAATTCTGAACTATAGTAATAAAAAAGTTTTAAAAAGCCAAAAATCCCGTTGCATCAAACAACTTAAAGATCTGGTAAATAAGCATTATGAAAAATCATGATTTAATCGATCGCTATTTTGAACATTCTCTTAGTCCCAAGGAGCAAAAACTTTTTAACGACCTTTTGCAAAACGATTCAGGTTTTAAAAAGGAATTTGTTTTTCAAAAAGACCTTAAACAAATAATCACTATTCATCAACAGGAGGAATTAAAATCTACACTTTCTAAGATAGAAGAGAAAGTTCAAAAGAATTCCAGGTTTATGATTGTGCCAAAAAGATGGATGGTTGCGGCCTCTTTAATGCTTATTACGAGTTTCGGTGTATGGGGAGTAAAAACGCTATATTATCCCTCCAATGAAGCTATTTATGATGAGTATTTTCAAGCCGATAGAAATACCGTTCAACCTGTAGTCCGAGGAGAAAGTATCAAAACCATTGAATACAGAGCCTTTGTTGCTTATGAAGCTCAGAACTATTACAAGGCAATCAATTTATTCAATTCTGTGAAAACTCCCGGTGAGACTTATATTTCTTACTATAAAGGGCTCTGTTTTCTGGCTTTAGACAAAAAGGACGAAGCCATTACTTTATTGAATCAAGTGACATTGAGTAGTACTGTTGATGGTAATTCAGCAGATTTCAAGGAAAAGGCCAAATGGTATCTTGCTCTTGCCTATCTTAAAAAGAATGATAAGCAAAAAGCGATTGCTCAATTGACTCAGGTCAGGGACAATGTAAACTCAACTTTTAAAAATCAAGAGGCAGAAGAAATTTTGAATTATCTGCAATGATCACTTAAATCTTTTATAGAAATAACCCAATAGAAGTATTCCGCCAAAAACCATTATGATCCATAGCAATGGGAAGTTAGCATTATGAATTTCTAAGGGATCGGTATTCCCATTGATAACAAATCCCGACCAATAATAGGGATGCTTTAAGGCATTATTAGCATTTTCTTTGAGATAGCTAAGCTTCGCAAGTCGCAGGGCCTCACTCTTGCTCTTTCCCTTTTTTAGATACCGGTAAAAATCAATCATAATCGATTTTGTTTCCTGATCCGGAACCTTCCATAAACTCATCAAAACAGAAGGGATCCCTGAATAGTGAAATGCTCTGGCCATACTCATGACGCCTTCGCCTTTTTCAATTTTACCAAAACCCGTATTACAGGCGCTTAAAACTGCCAAATTAGCTTTTGAATTAGAGGTGTATATTTCAGAAGCCGTAAGTTCACCATCTTCAAAAATTAACCTGTTATAAAGAGGGTTTTCATTATCGATTTCAGCATGCATAGCAAAATGCAAAATTGAAAATTCTTTATTATGCAAAAAGAAATTCTCTTTTTTTGCTGCCTCGCCAACAAACTTTACCCCATCTGTCAATTCTGCTATTTCATTAATTTCTCCTTTGGAAGATGATAATGCTACTTCTTCATTATAGACAGGTACGAATCCCGCCCAGTCCTGTGGAGTATCATATTTATAAAAATCATTTTTAAATTCCAAAAATATCCTTACCGAACCATTATAACTTATGTTGTAATTGTTAAGAAGCAATGATCCGTCAGAAGTTCGAAGAATTTCAAATGGAATATAATTCAATACATCATCAGCAATAACGACAAGATTCTCTTTCTTCCGGTCTAACTGCTGACCCAATAAATACATAAAAAGGTCATAACTCAATTCATCGATATTGTCTCTTTTTGACAAATGGTTTCTAAAATCATTAGTAACATCTACTAATTTATCTGCAATATCCGCTCTCAATAAACTTATTGTATCCTTTGTGATGTTAAAGCTAAATAAACTCTGCTCTCCCAAAAAATATGTAATCAGTTGCGTATCCTCTTCCAAGCTGGCCTGGACTTCTTCAATTTTTATTACTTCTTTCGCCGAACTAATGTTTTTAAATTTTGGATAATTCTTGTAAAACTCCTTATAAATACTATCCAGCTTATTTCCTAATAGAATTCTTTCATCTAAAAGTGACTGATAATATTCTTTGTCAGGCCCACTGGCACTCTTCTCAAAAAAGATATCCATTTTCACCTTTTCTAATGCCTTTTTTGTGGAATGTTCCAAGTCCAATTTATCCTGAGGAATGTCACTATAGGCCCTGTATTTAACCCCTTGCAATCCTTTTAATAAGGCAGTATTTCGGTTCGTTTCAGAAAGTTCGAATGCTTTTTGCAGGTACTTATGATCCATCGTTTCATGGTATAGCAACCAGCAAAGACCGAGATCCAACTCAAAAACTTCCCTGTATTTATTAGCAAAATCAATACGCGAACGATCAGACGAAAAGTTATTTTGCATGTGTTTTATAAGTGAGATCTTTTGATCAACCAGTTCATAACTATCCATTAGGTGTTTAATATCATGATCCTTTTTATAGATCTCATTATTAGACTCACTAACAAGCATGAGTGCGCTAATGGCTTGAAGAGGGCCAATGATGCTTCCCAAATCATCTTGGCGATAATTAGAGGCTTCAAGGCTCTTCGCAATATATTCCAGAAAGAGTGTTTTGTCTTCTTTAAGCTGATAGACTTTTGCTAATTGCAGGTAATTTTCGGCAACAAGATCGCTTTTCTCACCATAAATGATCATATTGGTCTCAAGAGAAGCCTGAAGTAATCTTTCCGATTCATCAAGATGAATTTTCCTATCGAGATATAATTGTGCCAAAAAATTTCTAGCGTTAGCCAAATATTGCCGGCTATTAATTTTCTTTCCAATTTCTATAGCCTTTTTATAATATGCTTCCGCCTTATCATAGTTCTTAACCAAGGTATATGCATTGGCAAGGTCATAGTAGGTCTCGCAAGTCCACCTATGTAATTCCCCGTATGTCGCTATCCTGATTTTAAGGTTTTTCTCCTGTAAAGTAACCGATTCATCATATTTTTTCTCAGCTTCCAAAATATTGGAATAGGTCGTATAAACAAAAGTCATATTTGGATTGAATTCTCCATAAGATAACAATCCCTTCTCCATGGCCTTTTCAGCGTATACCTCTGCTTTAGAAATATCTCCTGAGTAAAAATAAATGAGCGCCATTCCAACGTATACATCTGACAGAAAATTCTTTGTTTGCTTACTTTCCAGGAGGTGAATTTCTGCCTGTTTATAAAGTTCCATTGCCTTTTCTGTTTGGCCTAGATCATCATAAACAAGTGCCAAATTATAGGTCGAAACAGCCAAGGCGTAAGGATCTGTCTTAATTTTCGTTTTGATCTCCAGGGACTTTTCATAATAATACGTAGTACTATCGTAGTCGGCCTCAAAATAATGATTAACACCAATTGTATTATAGCTGTCTGCAATATTCAAGCTGTCTTTAGACAGCAGACTTATCAATAATGATTGCCTGGCTAACTTACTTGATTTCTGATAATTCCCAAGATTTTGAACAATTTTGGCCTTTGTTTGATAAGTCGTTGCAAAAAATTTATCCTCACTATTATCCTCTTCCAACCTTGTCAAAAGCTTGTCAAGAATTTGATTTGCCTGTAAAAACTTGCCATCACGATTAAGTTCAGCAGCTTTTTTATTCTCGGAAATTACATATTCCCTATCAAGGGTTTGGCCCCAGGTAATTGAAGGAATTAAAAAAAGAAGGTATATATATATAAATCGTTTTACCACACTGTAAGCATCTCATCTAAAAATAGTATGGTAAATATAAACTAAGTTGACAAATTCAAAAGAATAAACTAGCTCTGTTTGGAATTATTTCTCTCTTCTGCAACTTTTTCAAGTTCTGCATACCAATCTTCTCCAAATTTACGCACGAGTGCCTGTTTAACAAATTTATAAACAGGTACTCCAAGTTCCTTTCCAAGACTGCAAGCATCATCGCAGATTTCCCATTTATCATAATTTACAGCTGCAAACTCGCTATATTGTTTTATTCTAATTGGGTATAAATGACAGGAAACCGGTTTTTTAAACGTTATTTCCCCCTGATTATATGCCTCCTCAATACCGCATAAAGCAACATTTTTTTCATCGTATATCACATAGGCACAATCCGCTCCTTTAATCAGAGTGGTTTCGTGTTCCCCTAGTTCATTCGTTGTATAAGGCCCCTGTTCTTCTATTGCTTGAAGCCCTTCCTTTCTCAAATAACTTTTTAGAACGGGAAGTATTTGTTCCAATATTTTCAACTCCTCTTTTTCGAGTGGCGCTCCGGCATCACCATTAACGCAGCAGGCCCCTTTGCACGCATTCAGGTTACAAACAAATTCCTTTTCAAGAATTTCTTCTGAAACTATGGTTTTGTCAAGTTGAAACATGGTCTCTGATTTATGAAGGTCAAAAATACATTCTTTTTAACAATAGATCACAAAACTCGATTGTTTTGTCAAGTTTTATCTATCACATTTACAGAGATCTAGAAATGTTTTCTTATCCTATTATTTCTGCTGATCTATTGAATCTAATTTTCTAACTTTGCCCGCATTTTAAATTATTTTAATGGAACTTAATTTTAAGGAAATTGTCACAGCAACCATGGTATTATTTGCCGTGATAGATATTATAGGGAGTATTCCCATCATCATTAATTTGAGGCAGAAAGTAGGTCATATTCAGTCTGAAAAGGCATCAGTAGTTGCCATGTTCATCATGATCCTGTTTCTTTTTCTAGGAGTACAAATATTGAACCTGATTGGCATAGATGTTTATTCGTTTGCAGTAGCGGGTTCATTTGTGATTTTCTTTCTAGCCATCGAAATGATTCTTGGTGTTCAATTGTACAAGGAAGAATCTCCCAAAACTGCTAGTGTTGTTCCTCTTGCTTTCCCGTTAATTGCCGGAGCAGGGACCATGACCACTATTTTATCACTAAAAGCGGAGTTTCAAACGATCAACATCATCGTCGCCATTATTATCAATATTATATTTGTATATATCGTATTAAAATCATCTGCTAAAATTGAGAGACTCATTGGTGAAGGCGGCATAAATGTGGTAAGAAAAATATTTGGAGTAATTCTTTTGGCCATAGCCGTAAAACTTTTTGCCTCAAACATTCAAGGACTTCTAAACTAATTACTTATGAATTTCGATGTGCTTATTATTGGAGGAGGAGTTGCAGGTATGTCTGCGGCACTGGTATTGGGTTCAGCAAAAAATAAACCTTTTGCAGCAAATAAAAAGATAGGTATTCTTATGCATCAAAAGACCTCTGCTCTCAATGGAGCACTTTTTAATAATGTATTGGGTATAGCGCCGGGTACAACCGGCAAAGAACTATTAGAAAATGGCCGTAAGCAGCTTTCTGAAACCTATCCCCATGTGGTTCAGATCGAAAAAGAAAAAGTAACCGGGGTACTTCCTTTAGAGCACGGATTTAAAATTGTGACAAATAAAAATACCTATACCAGCCAAATTGTGATTGTGGCTGTTGGACCTTCAAATTTGTTCAGCATTGAAGGCTTGAAACAATATATTGAGCCGCATCAGAATCTTCCTGCCCATAAACAGCGAATACAATTAAAAAATACGGATCATAAGATTACCGAGAATTTATATGTTTCAGGTGTTTTAGCAGGTTGGAGAAGCCAGTTCGCTGCAGCTGCAGGTAGCGGTGCTCATGTGGCCACTGACATTCTGACCCTTTGGAACGGGGGCCAAACAGCTATGGTTCATGATTCAGAATCAAAAGAATGAATCAAAGAATGCTAGGGTTCTAGCGGATACCCTTCATTATTTAATTCAAGTACTTTCTTGAGCATCATGTCTTGTTGATTGACAATCTTAAAATAAGCATTCACATCAAAAACCTGTTGGGCAAACAAAGCCTTCAGGTACAACCTGAAATTATCCTTTTCCTCTTGCGTGAAATTTTGAAACTCACTTGGAACTTCAGACAAATAATCATCGTAGATATGATTGTCAAGGTCAAAATCTGACATAAACTTGTCAAAGCTCCATCCATCAAACTCATTTACATGCTGATCAAAATATTGAAAAACGAATTGACGGGATCTCTGATAATGAAAATCAGGAAAGAACATGGTGGTATCGATTGAAACAAAAACATCGGGAATGATCCCTCCGCCCCCATATACTATTTTTCCTTTAGGTGTTTCGTATTTTAGAGAATCATTTACCTTGATACTGTCAGCGCTCATTAGTTCTCCGCCCTTATATCGCTCCTGAAAATCATTGAAGTATTCTCCGTTACCTTTATTTTCATATGGTTTTTGGATAGATCTCCCTGTTGGCGTGTAATACCTGGAAACAGTAAGACGTACAGCTGATCCGTCACCTAATTGCATTTCTTGTTGTACCAGACCTTTTCCAAATGATCTTCGCCCTACAATGGTTCCTTTATCGTTATCTTGTAAAGCCCCAGCAACAATCTCACTAGCGGAAGCAGAAGCTCCATTGATCAAAACAAATACATGACCGTCTTCAAAATCACCTTTACTGGTGGCAAAAGTTTCATCTATTCGCTCCTTTTTATTCTTTGTAAATACAATGAGTTTTCCTTCTTCCAGGAATTCATCAATGATTTGAGTCGCTACCTGTAAATATCCTCCCGGGTTATGCCTAAGATCCAAAACCATTTTCTTCATCCCTTTTTCCAGAAGTTCATCCATGGCCACCTTAAATTCATCATAAGTTGTAGCAGCGAATTTGTTGATCTTTATATAACCCAATTCGTCATTGAGCATATAATGAGCATCTACACTACTTATAGGAACCTCTCCCCTGAGTATGGTAAAAGGAAGTTCTTTGGCCTCCGACTTTCTATACACTACAAGATCAACAGAGGTATTGGGTTTTCCCTTTAATGTTTTGAGTATATAATCACTTCCTATTTCTTTTCCAAAAAGTGTATCATTATTCGCTATTAAAATTCTATCACCCGCTTTGATACCTGCCTTTTTACTAGGTCCATTCTCGAGCACTTTCACTACTGTCAAGGAATCCTTATACATCCGGAATTGAATCCCAATTCCTACGAATTTACCATTCATTGATTCAGATACACCTGCTAATTCATTCGCAGAAATATACACCGAATGAGGGTCAAGTTTATCAAGCATATTCTTAATAGTGCCATCCAATAAACTATCAGTATCTACCTCATCGACATATTCATACTGTATATAATCAATGAGTCTTTTGATTTTCCTTTCCTGAGGAGTACCACCAAAAAAAGTGATGGTCTTCTTCTGATAATTAAGAGAAGAACCCAAAAATATGCCCAGTGCGATAGAAACCGCAATGATCAATGGGAGAAATATTCTTGTTTTTCTATTCATTTATGGGCAAATATAAAATTTCAATGTTAGCTTTTCTTAAAAAATCAATTCCGGAATCATCTTTATAAGCATTGGCATAAACCATTCTTCTTATACCTGATTGATGGATCAGCTTACTGCATTCTTTACAAGGAGATAGGGTAATATAAAGCGTTGCTCCCCGACACGCCTGAGTAGAAGAAGCAACTTTTAAAATAGCATTGGCCTCAGCGTGCAATACATGCCATTTTGTATTTCCTTCATCATCTTCACAGCAATTATCAAATCCTGTTGGTGTTCCGTTATAACCGTCAGAGATGATCATTTTATCCTTTACGATCAAGGCTCCTACCTGTTTTCTTTTACAGTGTGAAAGTTTTGACCATTCCATAGCCATTTTCAAATAGGCCTGGTCATATCTTCTCTGTTTTTTATCCGTCATGTTTATTGACTATCCTATATGATTCCTTAATAGCGAAAATATAAAACTTTAAAATGAAAGGTGTTAAAAAAAAATCAAAATTTACACCTGTCAAATTGGTATTTAAGAGCATAATAACGAATAACTCTATTCAATATTGGTGCCACTCTAACAAAAGAACCATCTATTAAGTAGATTTGAATTTCATTTTAGCAAAAATATCCCAAAGAACAATCCCGCAACTTACAGCAATATTTAACGAATGCTTTGTCCCGAATTGAGGAATTTCTATACAAAGATCTGAGGCATTTACAACCTCTTGAGATACTCCTTTTACTTCATTCCCAAAAATTACTGCATATTTGATTCCATCAACAGGGGAAAACGATTCTAAAGAGGTACTTTCTTCAGCCTGTTCAATCGAAAGTACCTGAATCTTCTCATCTTGAAGCTTTTGTACCAATTCTTCAGTACTTTCTGCATAAGCCCAGTCTACAGCATCAGTCGCCCCCAATGCAGTTTTATGTATTTCCTTATGCGGAGGTTGCGCCGTAATCCCGCACAAATAAATTTTTTCAATCAAAAAAGCGTCGGAAGTTCTAAATACTGAACCAATATTATTCAGGCTACGTATGTTATCCAACACCACGATGAGAGGAATTTTCGCAGACTGTTTGAATTCTTCTATATTAAGCCTGTTTAATTCGCTGTTTTTTAATTTCCGCATATTGAAATCTAATTGAATTGCGAAATTATAAAATCCTGATCAGGTAGTGTCTTTCAGAAGATTTTTTATTTAAAATTATTCCAAATTAAGCAAAACATGATATTTATCATAGTTTTCCGGTAGGGTAAATAGTTTTTTAACAAAATGTTTAGGTACAAGGCTGAATATATTAGTATTTTAGCGCTTTATTTTCAAAAAACTATTATGGTAGATACCTTGAATCATTCAGGAATAGAAAAATTAAACCAGGAATACGGCAACTTGGATGTTTATAAAAGAGTTGAGCAATTGTATAAGGATTTCGATACGAAGGATATCATGATCACCTCTGCCTTTGCTGCTACTTCAGCATTTTTACTCAAAGTGTTTTCGGATATCAACAAAGACCAGATCATCTATTTTATCGATACAGGCTACCATTTTAATGAAACACTGATTTACAAGGAATACCTCACCAAGCTATATGATCTGAACGTTATAAGTATTCAGGCCGACCCAAAGGAATACCAATTCTCAAAAGAAAATGAACTTTGGAAAAACAATCCGAACCGATGCTGTCATATCAATAAAGTCAAACCTCTTGATCATATTAAAAAGGATTATAAGATCTGGGTTTCAGGATTGATGAAATGGCAAAGTGATCACAGGAGTGGACTGAATTTTTTTGAGGAAAAAGAAAGCCTTTTAAAATTTTATCCTTTGTTAGATATTGATTACACACAGAGAGACCAGTTTATCATTGACCATCATTTACCTTTCCATCCCCTGAAGTCAAAGGGATATTCGTCAATAGGCTGTTTCCATTGCACCGTTCCGGGGGAAAACCGCCATGGCAGATGGAATAATTCTCCTAAAACCGAATGCGGATTACATCTTTAAATTCAGTCTCTTGATTTCATGAATTAAATGTTCTACCCCAAGTTATATCTTAACGGTGGTTGTAGTTTTCAGTAAAAATCAAGCGATTCTCCAAAAGCTTCTACAGTTTATCCTTCATACACTATTTGACAACTCTCGATTTCCTTATTCTCTTTAATATTATATCTTTGCTTTCCTGGCCCTTACATCTAAGGTGTACTTGCGATAATTAATAAAATTCCTGACAATTGACTAAAGCTAAAGTGAAAAAAATTACTCCTTTGATGTTGCAGTATAACAATATCAAAACAAAGTATCCTGACGCTATGTTACTTTTTCGGGTTGGTGACTTTTACGAAACTTTTAGTGAGGATGCCAAGATTGCAGCAAAAATACTGGGTATCGTTCTTACTAAGAGAGGGGCGGGCTCTGAGAGCGAAACGGCTTTGGCCGGATTTCCCCATCATTCTTTGAACACCTATCTGCCTAAATTGGTAAAAGCGGGTTTACGCGTTGCCATTTGCGATCAACTGGAAGATCCAAAACTTACCAAAAAAATTGTAAAAAGAGGAGTAACAGAACTTGTCACGCCGGGAGTTGCTCTGAACGATGAAGTTCTGAGCTCCAAAACCAATAACTTTTTAGCCGCCCTGCATTTTGGTAAAAAACGGATTGGTATTTCATTTTTAGATGTTTCAACAGGAGAGTTTATCACCTCACAAGGCAATAGGGACTATATTGATAAGTTGCTTCAGAATTTCAATCCAAGCGAAGTTTTGGTTCAAAAAGATTTTAAAGTTGATTTTAACAAGCTCTTCGGAAGTGAATTTTACACCTTCTTTTTAGATGACTGGATCTTTAAAGAAGATGCCTCAAACGAAATCCTTACCCGGCATTTTAAGGTTCGTTCGCTAAAAGGATATGGTATTGATGACCTGCATGAAGGGATCGTCGCCTCAGGTGTCATTCTTCATTATCTTTCAGAAACTCAGCATCATAAACTTGAACATATCTCGAATATCCAAAGACTGATCGAAGATGATTTTGTCTGGATGGATAGATTTACTATTCGGAACCTTGAATTGTATCAAGGTAATACTCCGGGAGCTGTAACTTTATTGGATATCATTGATAGCACTATTTCCCCAATGGGTGGGAGAATGTTAAAAAGATGGCTAGCCTTGCCTCTAAAGAATGCAGAAGATATCAAAACCCGTCATGAAATTGTAAAGTTCTTTATCCAAAATGAAAAGTTTCTAGAAGTTCAAAACCATCAGATTGATCAGATTAGCGATCTTGAAAGGCTTATTTCCAAGGTGGCAACAGGAAAGATCAATCCTCGTGAGGTTATATTGTTAAAAAATTCTCTTGAAGCTATCATTCCTGTAAGAGACCAGGCTATGAAAAGTAACTTTGATCCTCTTGTTTCTCTTGCTGGAGAAATCGATCCAAATGAAAATTTGATCAAAAAAATCAGCACAACACTTCAGGACAATGCACCAGTACAAATCAGTAAGGGAAATACCGTAAAATCTGGGGTGAGTAATGAATTGGATGAGTTACGGCATATTTCGAATTCAGGGAAGGAATATCTGGATCATATTGTAAAACGAGAGATTGAAAGAACACACATTTCAAGTTTAAAGATCGCTTTTAACAATGTCTTCGGATACTATATCGAAGTAAGAAATACACATAAAGACAAAGTTCCTGACAATTGGATCAGAAAACAAACCCTGGTATCAGCAGAGCGCTATATTACTGAGGAACTCAAAGAATATGAGTCCAAAATACTTGGCGCTCAGGAAAAAATCGCTGCCATCGAACTGCGCATATACCAGGAACTGCTTGAAGGTATCATTCCGTATATTCAAAAAATACAGAAAAATGCAAAAATTGTGGCCGAACTCGACTGTTTGGGATCCTTTGCCAAAACGGCCGTCCTAAATAATTATGTCAGACCCGTAGTTGATGATTCAACTTTAATTGAAATCAACAACGGTAGGCACCCGGTGATCGAAAAGCAGCTTCCCGTCGGAGAGCAATATGTGGCCAATGATGTGGTATTGAATCGGGATCAACAGCAGATCATCATGATCACTGGCCCAAATATGAGTGGAAAATCTGCTATTTTAAGACAAACTGCGCTTATCGTATTGTTGGCTCAAATAGGTTCTTATGTTCCAGCTCAAAATGCAAGACTTGGTCTTGTCGATAAGATCTTTACCAGAGTTGGCGCTAGTGATAACATCTCTATGGGGGAATCAACTTTTATGGTCGAAATGAATGAAACTGCCAATATATTAAACAATTTATCAGACCGAAGCCTGATCCTTCTGGATGAGATTGGTCGTGGCACGAGTACCTATGACGGTATTTCCATCGCCTGGGCGATCGCCGAATACCTGCATGAACATCCTACCAAAGCAAAGACACTGTTTGCTACCCATTACCATGAGCTTAATGATATGAGCGAAACATTTGAAAGAATTAAAAATTTCAATGTCTCAGTAAAAGAACTCAAGGATAAAGTCATCTTTATCAGAAAACTAGTCCCTGGAGGGAGTAAACACAGTTTTGGCATTCATGTAGCCAAACTGGCAGGTATGCCAAGCCCTGTGCTGCACAGAGCAAATAAGATGATGGTTCATCTCGAAAAAAGTCACGCCTCAGAAGATATTCAGGCTAAAATTAAAGCAGCTTCTCAAAAAGATGTACAACTGAGTTTTATCAACCTTGATGATCCTTTACTTGAAGAGATCAAAGAAGAGATTCTGGGTACCAATATTGACACTTTGACCCCAATTGATGCCCTCATGAAACTCAATGAGATCAAAAGAATGCTCACAAAAAAATAAGGATAATTTCCGGACTATTTTTTCTTAACTTGATGACAAATTAAATCTCATGAAATTATACTTTCCAATAATTGGCTTCCTCCTTTTGCTTATTTCAGCCTGTCAGCAAAATACAGATCATAGCAATTTTGACATCAGCGTTCTTCTGCCTGAAAACAAAGAACAAAAAACAATCGACGGAAGACTCTTGCTCATATTTGCAAAGAATAACGAAACAGAACCCAGATTTCAAGTCAACGGAGGCTTGAATACACAAGTGATTTTCGGAATGAACATAGAGAATCATGTTCCCGGGCAAAAAATAGCATTTGACAACAAAGCATTGGGTTTTCCAATAGAGCAACTCAGTGGATTGCAAGAAGGTGAATACTATGTTCAGGCACTTTTACATGTTTATGAAACTTTTCAACTTTCCACAGGTCACACGGTGAAACTTCCCATGGATAATGGAGAAGGTCAACAGTGGAATAGTTCTCCTGGAAATCTTTACAGCAAGCCCTTTAAAGTGAGCGTAGGAAACAAAGGAATTGAGAATTTTGAATTGACCCTTGATCAGATCATTCCTGAAATTGAGGAGCCTGAGGATACAGAATGGATCAAACACATAAAATTCAAGTCCGAAAAATTGTCAGCATTTTGGGGACGAGATATCTATCTTGGTGCTCATATACTATTGCCTAAAAATTTTGATAACCATCCTGAAGCGAAATATCCCTTAATGATATTTCACGGTCACTTCCCTTCTGATTTTAGTGGATTTAGAACCACTCCTCCAGACAAGGATTTAGAACCGATTTATTCTGACAGATTCAAGGTTGAAGGCTATAATATAGTGCAGCAAGAGGAGGCTTATAACTTTTATCAACGGTGGAACGAGCCAGATTTTCCAAGATTTTTGATTATTGAGATCCAGCACCCTACCCCCTATTATGACGATTCCTATGCCGTAAATTCGGCAAGTCAGGGACCTTATGGAGATGCCATAACCCACGAGTTGATTCCATATATAGAAAAAGAATTCAGAGGTATGGGAGAAGGATGGTCAAGGTTTCTTTACGGTGGCTCTACCGGAGGATGGGAAGCGTTGGCAGTTCAGGTCAAATACCCGGATGAATATAATGGATGTTTTGCTGCATGCCCTGATCCCATCGATTTTAGCAGTTATTGTCTTACCAATATTTATGAAGATAAGAATGCCTATTTCTATGAAAGCGACTTTAAAAGTGTAGAAGTTCCTTCTCACAGGGATTACCTGGGTCAGGTCACATCTACTGTAAAACAAGACAACTATCTCGAACTGGTATTGGGCGATAAATCGAGATCTGGTCAGCAATTCGACATTTGGGAAGCCACATATTCTCCTCAGGCTGATGACGGATACCCCCAAAGGATATGGGATAAAGAAACGGGTGATATCAATCCTGAAGTAGCTAACTATTGGAAAGAAAATTATGATCTTCGCCATATCCTGGAGCGAGACTGGGATGAATTGGGAGAGAAACTAAAAGGGAAAATCCATATTTATTGTGGAGATATGGATAATTATTATTTGAATAACGCCGTTTATTCTATGGAATCCTTCTTAGAAAGTACCTCAGATCCTTACTATGAGGGAGAAGTGGATTATGGCGACAGAGCAGAACATTGCTGGAACGGAGATCAGGAAAACCCCAATTATATTTCACGCTTGCGTTATAATTCCATGTATGTTCCCAAGATCATGAAAAGAATTGCTGAGTCGGCTCCTGCGGGTGCAGATCTTACAAGCTGGAGATACAAAGAATAATAACCATCGCGTCTAACCTAGCTTCAAATGAGTAATTATACTATCTTTGTGGAGTAATTGAAAGAATATGTTTTTATTTATAAGTGGTGCTGAGATATTTATAATCCTTGTAATTGTGGTGATGTTATTCGGTGCGGATAAGTTACCTGAGTTGGCTCGTGGCCTTGGTAAGGGCATGCAGCAATTAAAAAATGCGACAAACGAAGTAAAAAAGGAAATTACTGAAGGGGTCAAGAAACAGGGAATCGATACGAATCTAACAAGCGATATTCAAAAAGAAGTTAAGAATATCAAGAATAAGGTGCAGGACAATATTGATGACCTCACCGGACCTATAAAAAGAAACTTATAAGTTGCGTTTTTTAGATAAAGTTATTCAATATGATAAGGATCTCTTGGTCTTTATCAACGGAATGGGGTCAGAAAACTGGGATGGTTTCTGGCTTGCAATTACCAACCAACTAAGTTGGATTCCGTTATACCTTCTCTTTTTTTATTTGATTTTTAAAGCACTTGGATGGAAAAAAGGACTCGGCCTGGTCTTACTTATGGCACTAATGGTTACTTTTTCTGATCAATTTACCGTATTCCTAAAGAATTATTTTGAAAGGCTCAGGCCCAACCGAGACCCTTCTATCAACGAAATAATAAGAATCCTTAAAAATAATTCCAGCTTTAGTTTTGTTTCAGGTCATGCGACAACCTCTTCGGCAGTAACATTAATGATGCATTTGACGCTTAAAAAGCATTATAACTATACGATCTTGTTCTTTATATGGCCGATAATGTTCTCTTACAGTAGAATGTATTTAGGGGTTCACTTCCCGCTCGATGTAACTATGGGAGCTATTTTAGGGTTGCTCATGGGATATCTTTTTTATGTACTCAGTTTAAAAATACTTCACTGGATAGAAAAAAAATACTAAACCACCATAAGATTACACCCTCTGATATCAGAATGGTCGAATCTTCCAAGAATCTCAAATTTATTCTTGCTGATTTTACGCCCCAGGTCCTGAGTGGCAATAAAGGAACAGGAATTGACATTCGCCAGATCCATAATGTTAATTGCCCCAGTTCTGCCATCGTCAAGCATATGAAAAGGATCTTCAGTATCTCTTATAAAGATCTTCATCCATGGAGGAGTATCAAAAACACCCCCGCCTGACGAATAGGCCTGTGATAATAATTCGGTCATTCCATATTCAGAATGAATGTTGTCAAGTCCAAAACCATCAGAAAGCAATTCATGTAATTCACTTCTGATCAATTCCTTTCTCTTGCCCTTCATCCCGCCGGTTTCCATGACAATCGTGTTTTTAAGTTTGAATTTATGGTCTTGGATAAGATCCAATAAAGCATAGGTAACACCTATCAAAAGCACTTTCTCTCCTTTTGAATCTAACTTTGTCAGAAGCTCAGTTAAGGCTTGCAGTTCATTAAGATAAAAACCACTGTTTGCTGATGTGCTCTTTTTTATCAAATGATCGACCATGTAAATCAGGGAAGAGCCCTTTCTTTCCAAATAACCAGGAAGTAAAGCCAGTATGGTATAATTTTTAATGTTTCCATAAAAATATTCAAACCCTCTGTTAAAACTTTCCTCATATAAGTGCAGATCTGTAACAAAATGTTGGCTCTGAACCGTACCGGTTGTGCCACTACTTGTGAAGATTTCTTCGACCTTTTTAGTGGTACTTAAAATTTTATGAGACTTGAAAAATTCAACTGGAAGAAAAGGAATATCTCCCGCTTTAGTTATGGTTGAAGGGTCTATGCTTAAAAGGTGAATAAACCGTTTATAAACGGCGTTATTTTTGGCTTGATGCCTAAATATTTTCAAGGCTTCGGTTTCAAATTTCCGAGCATCTGAAATATTGAAAATATCCATATGAAAAAGGGGTCTTTTTGAGCAAAAGTAGCCCTTTTTTACGCAACCAATTCAGAATTGAGTATCTTAAATAATACTAATAACTGCTTTTTCTGTTAAAATATGGCACTTAGAAAGATTTTTTTCGTAATTTTTGCAGTTCTATTATTGGTATCATGTTCAGATGATGACAGCTACGAATACCACTATGAGTTGCTGCCTATTGAAGAGGCCATGGTACCTGAAGAATTTGAATTCGGGAAGATATATGATATCTCGGTAAAATATATTGTGCCCGATGACTGTTATATCAACAGTGATATTTTATACGAATACGACGACGATGCCAGAAATGTGGCAGTGATTTCGCTAGTTATTGAAAGTAATGATTGTGAAACCATTGAAATCGAACAGGAACTTACCTTTCAAGTACATGCTTTGCAGGCGAGTCCCTATATTTTTAGATTCTGGCAAGGAGATGATGATAACGGAGAACCTATTTATTTAACAGTAGAGGTACCGGTAATTAATTTAAGCAATCAAAAAGCCAATGAGTTTGAAGCGACTCATACAAAAATGTAAAAACGGAGATATTATCTCCCAGTCAGAGATTTACCATCTATTTGCTGGTAAGCTCTTTGCGATATGCTTGAAATATTCCAAAACTCAAGAAGAAGCAGAAGACAATTTACAAGAGGCTTTTATAACAATTTTTAAAAAAATTGACCAATTTCAATTTAAAGGTTCTTTCGAAGGATGGATGAAAAGAATCGTTATCAACACCGCGCTTCAGACATATCGTCAAAAGAATGTGTTGAATCTTATTGAAGAAAATTATCCGGAGGAAGTAGAAGTTGAAATAAATGAAAATGATATTTCTCTTGATTATTTATTGAAAATAATTCAGGAACTACCTGAACGATATAGAATGGTGTTCAACCTTTATGTTTTAGATGGATTTTCTCATAAGGAAATCGCTAAAATGCTGTTTATAGCAGAAGGAACATCCAAATCAAATTTATCAAGAGCAAGGTTGATATTAAAAGAAAAAGTTGAATTAACTCAGCAGCAAAAAAATGCGGGGCTGTTTTAATTGACTCTATGATTAAATGTTAGAAAGAAAAAACATAGACAGGGTTTTTCAGGAAAACTTAAAAGATTTGGAAATTTATCCAAATAAACGAGTCTGGAATAATATTGAAGGTGAGCTTAGTAGCAAGGCCTCCAGACCTCCTATTGCGCTGTGGAAAAAACTGAGTGGTATTGCCATGATGCTAGCTGCTGTTTTCACTGGCGGTCTAATGTATTTTAACAGTAATGAAATCACACCGGTTAATTCTCAGGTAGGCGAAACTGACGCAACGAGTATAGATCGATCTGCTGACAACCGTCTTACTCCTATTTTTATAAAGCAACCCGCAGCATTAGCAGATAATGCCAAAGGCGAACAAGCGGTAAGAAAGGCCAAAAAACCGATTTTTGTTAAGAAACCTAATAATAAGGTCATCGTCACCAATAATGAAATAGCCTCGATGTATTCAACAATCGAGAACAAATATGTCGTCAATAAAAGTGATTTTTTGGAGCAGTTGGATGAGACGGAATCTATAACAACCAGAATGGAAAGTATTCCTGTAAAAAGCAATAACACTAACATAATTGATAAAAAATGGTCTGTAGGACCAACAGTAGCTCCAGTTTTTTATAATTCTCTTCAAAACGGATCTCCGCTAAACGATGCTTTGTCCAATAATGCCAAAACGTCTGATAATTCCCTTTCAATAGGAGTAAAGGTCAATTACCAGTTGACGAATAGGTTTTATATACAATCAGGGGTAAACAAGGTTGAATTGGCTTATAACACTAAAAACGTAAATGCCCTAATATCCTCTTCAAAGAACGCCATCAATAATATGAATACTGATAAATCTGGAGTTATTCTGACTCCAATTCGAAGTTCCCAGGTTAATGGAGTAGGATCCGAATTGAATAAATCAGGTGTCAGTGGGGATTTGAATCAGTCTATAGAGTATTTCGAATTACCTATCGAAATGAAATATAGTCTTTATGATAAAAAAATAGGATTGAATCTCGTTGGTGGTTTTAGTACGCTAATTTTATCCAATAACTCGGTATCGATCATTTCACAGAATGATATTACCGATTTAGGTAGTGCCAATAATCTTAACGACCTCAATTTTAGTGGAAATGTTGGAGTTGACCTCGATTATAAGATTAGTAAAAGCTGGTACTTAAACGTGGCTCCTATGTTTAAATATCAATTTAACACCTATTCTGGTAATTCTGGTGATTTCAAACCCTATTACTTCGGTCTTTATTCTGGGCTGAATTATAAATTTTAACCAATTCTACTCTTCTTATCACTTCTCCTTTCTTCATAGAATTTTAAGAATCCCTCATTTTGAAGTGACTTTAATCAAAGTTTTTTAGATAATCATAAATTCTTATGCTAAATCCTGTTAATTTTACATTCTAATGTACTTCTAAGTACAAATGATAAAGACAAACATTAATATAAAACATATAATATGGGATTAGTTGTAACTGATTATGGAATTAAGGAGGCCTTAAAACAATTGGGCGTAGAAGAAATCAATGACGGAACCTCAACAGGTTCTAAATTTTTTGCTAATGGAGATCCGATTGCTTCCTTTTCTCCTGTCGATGGAAAATTAATTGCTAAAGTAAACACCACTTCAAAGGAAGATTTTGAACATGTGATGAGCACCGCTACTGAAGCCTTCAAACATTGGCGAACTGTTCCAGCACCTCAGCGAGGAGAAATTGTTAGACAGTTTGGACAAAAATTAAGAGAACTTAAGGAACCTTTGGGTAAACTTGTTTCCTATGAAATGGGAAAAAGCCTGCAGGAAGGATTAGGAGAAGTTCAGGAAATGATCGATATCTGTGATTTTGCCGTTGGCTTGTCGAGACAACTTCACGGTCTTACCATGCATAGCGAAAGACCCGGTCACAGAATGTATGAACAATATCACTCTTTAGGGGTCGTAGGTATTATTTCGGCCTTTAATTTTCCAGTGGCTGTGTGGGCGTGGAATACAGCTTTAGCCTGGATTTGCGGAGATGTTTGCGTTTGGAAGCCAAGTGAAAAAACACCTCTTTGTGGTATTGCCTGTCAGCATATCGCCGCATCTGTAATAAAGGCCAACGATTTGCCAGAGGGAATTTCCTGTTTGATCAATGGTGATTATCGGGTTGGTGAAATGCTCACAACTGATAAAAGAGTTCCTTTGGTTTCGGCTACCGGTTCTATTAGAATGGGAAAGATCGTTGCACAAAAAGTTGCCGCTCGCCTCGGGAAATCTCTTTTGGAACTTGGAGGTAACAATGCTATTATCGTTAGTCCTGATGCTGATATTAAGATGACAATTATTGGAGCTGTTTTTGGAGCTGTTGGTACCGCAGGACAAAGATGTACCTCGACAAGAAGACTAATTATTCACGACAGTATTTATGACAAGGTAAAAGGTGCCTTGGTCGAAGCATATGCTCAATTGCGCATTGGTAATCCATTAGATGAAAATAATCATGTAGGACCTTTGATTGATGTTGAGGCAGTAAGAATGTATAAAGAGGCAATAGAAAGAGTAACTGATGAAGGAGGACGTCTTTTACTCGAAGGCGGAGAACTGCTTGGTAAAGGATTTGAAAGTGGATGTTATGTGAAACCTGCAATTGCAGAAGCACAAAACGACTTCCAAATTGTTCAGCACGAAACCTTTGCTCCTATTCTGTATCTTCTAAAATACTCAGGAGAACTTCAAAATGCGATTGATATTCAAAATGGAGTTGTTCAAGGGCTTAGTTCGGCCATCATGACCAATAATTTAAGAGAAGCTGAAATGTTTTTGTCTGTCGCCGGTTCTGATTGCGGAATTGCCAATGTCAATATTGGTACTTCAGGAGCTGAGATTGGTGGGGCCTTCGGAGGAGAAAAAGAAACGGGAGGTGGTCGCGAATCAGGTTCAGATGCATGGAAGGTTTATATGAGGAGGCAGACCAACACGATTAACTATACAGCAGATTTGCCTTTGGCCCAAGGCATCAAATTTGATCTTTAGTACCTTCAATAATGAACAAAAAAAATCGCCCCGATCTCTCGGGGCGACATTTGGTTGAAATAAATCAACCAAAATCAACTAACCAAACCTTATTTTAAATATCTTCTGTGCGTTTCTATAATCCTATTTTATTTTTAAACGCTATCATTCTAATTTTGTTGTAGTCTAAAAGAAAAAAATTTTAGCTTTCATTACATCCTCAAATTTGCAGCCTTATGACACGAAATTTGAGAGATATTTTATTCTTTATCTACGAACTACAAAATAAAAGCTTCTTTTTCCAAATAATCATAATCTAATGTTAAAATTTTTTATCCCTAAACAGGTTGAAAAACTTTGATTGACTGACAACAACTAAATCAACATTCGTGCCAACTTACCATTATAAAAATCTTAAACTGTTAATTTAATCCTAAAATATGTTGATGGATCTTAACTATTAACAAACCCTAAAGCACAGTACTTGCAAGGGTTTAGACGTGAATATTTTTATCTCCTTACAAAAGAAGATGCTAATTGTCTCAAATACCCCAAAAGCAAACTCTCAAAAACAAAAAACAATGGAATCAGAAATATTGATCTTTTACATTCGCCATTTTTACAAAAAATACCCAATACTAAAAAGGTCAAAATAATTGATATAAAACATACTATTCACCGTAGTATTTCGTTATAAATCTAGAGTTTAATCCTTTAAACTTTTGCTATGAAAAATATATTAATTATCCTTAGTTTTTTACTGGGTATAATCTCAGTGAATGCCCAATCCTTTGAAGGTAAAGGTGACAGTAAATTCAATATTGGTTATGAAGCCTATGGTTTCGGCAATGGAATCAAGGCTACATATGATTATGGGCTAAGTGAACTGTTTTCGATCGGAGCAGGAGGAACTGTTTATTTCAACAATGAAGAAAATGATTACTTTATCTATGCCAGAACACATGTGCATTTAGGCATTGTTTTAGACCTTCCATCTAAATTTGATATTTACCCTGGAGTTGAACTAGGTTATGTATCGAGTGAAAAGATCGGTATCGTCGGATACCTAGGCTTACGTTACTTTATAACGAAAAAGATAGGTGTATTCGCTGAAATTGGAAACAATGGATCTGCAGGCCTTAGTTTGAATGTCTAAATTATGGCATGTAGACCTTCTCCAGTTGCTTTATACCGCTAATTTTGTGGTATCCTTCCCTGCCATTCACTGAATAAAGTAAAACCGCCTCATCATCATTTAGGTCAAATGGGATCTTTTTTTCTATTTTTGGGGCTTCATTACCGAATTCAGCAGCTGGGTCCTTATGCATAACCTCCTCCTTATTTCTAAATTTTGAAAAAGTGCCTTCTATTACAAACCCCTGATGGTTGAATTCAGGAACAATGCCATATTCGTGATTTTGAAAATACAGCTTAGAGAAGGAAACATTTAAGGATTTGGTACGTCCCACAAGTTTTATCGTCGTTCCTTCTGTTCCTTGTTTTCCACCTACCCAATAAAAATAAGTCTGCTCATCTATATTAAATGGTGCTGAAGTTTCCAAACTTTGCGTTTTACAGCCAATTGTAACAACAGATAATAAAATTAATAGCAGATAAACATGGATTGATTTGATTTTCTTCATAATTTCTGGTCTAGCTTAATATGCTCTTTCTTTTTTTCCTTCATAAAAATTCATAAATGCCTTGTTCACGACTTTCATACCTCCGGGAGTTGGAAAATCTCCTGTAAAATACCAGTCTCCTGTATCATTAGGGCAAGCTCTGTGTAGATTCTCAATAGACTGAAAAATAATCTTTACTTCGGCATTGATCGTATCCGTTTTCAATAATTCAGCAATTTTATCGGAAATCTGTTCAGGTGTAAATGGTTCATAAATCTTCTTCACATGATTTTCAGGATGTGTTTCACTTAAACTTGCCTTACATTTCTGATACACCTCTTCAACGATATGATACTGATCCCTGTCCTTTAATAATTCCAAAGTCGCTTTAAAAGCAATAAACTCATCAATACGAGCCATATCGATACCGTAGCAATCAGGGTATCTGATCTGAGGTGCAGATGACACTACTACAATCTTTTTGGGGCCCAAGCGATCTAATATCTTGATGATACTCTTTTTTAACGTTGTTCCTCTTACAATACTGTCGTCAATGATCACCAGGGTATCAGATTTTTTCACCACTCCATAAGTAACATCATATACATGCGCTACGAGGTCATCCCTGCTATTGTCATCAGTAATAAAGGTCCTTAATTTCGCATCTTTTATGGCTATCTTTTCTATTCTTGGGCGCTCTGACAGTATTTCTGTAAGCTTGTCAGCTGAAATATTTTTATTGCCCTTAAGAATCGTTTGAAGTTTATGCTCATTGAGATATTCTTCGGCTGCTTCAGTCATCCCGTAGAATGAAGTTTCTGCCGTGTTTGGTATATAAGAAAAAACAGTGTTTGAAATATCATTGTTTATCGATTCCAGCACTTTAGGAAAGATATATTTCCCTAACATTTTTCTTTCCTGATAAATCGAAGCATCACTTCCTCTTGAGAAGTAGATCCTTTCAAATGAGCAGGATTTTTTGGGAAGTTGCTCCATGATCTGCTGAACACTCACTTCTCCGTCCTTTTTAATAATCAGGGCATGAGCTCTTTCGATTTCTTTTACCTCGTTGATATCAACATTAAACACAGTTTGGATAACGGGTCTTTCTGAAGCTACAACTACTACTTCATCATCTTTATAATAAAATGCGGGCCTAATACCAGCCGGATCTCTAAGAACAAATGCATCTCCATGCCCTATCATCCCTGCCATGGCATAGCCTCCATCCCAGTTTTTAGAGGCCCTTTTCAATATTTTCTGAATATTCAACTCCTTGGCAATCAAAGGGGAAGCTTGTTTTTTACTTATACCGTCCTGCTTGAATTTATGGTACAGATCCAATACTTCATCATCCAAAAAATGTCCGATTTTTTCCATGACCGTTACCGTATCAGTATATTCTTTTGGATGTTGCCCCAACTCAATAAGTTCCTTTAACAATTCTCCCGAATTGGTCATATTAAAATTTCCGGCTACTATAAGATTTTTATGTTTCCAGTTGTTTTGTCTTAAAAATGGGTGCACGCTTTCAATGCTGTTTTTTCCAAACGTACCATATCGAACATGTCCCAAATATACATTTCCTAGATAAGGCATATGGGCCAATTGCCAATCCAGATCATCTGCTTTTTCAGGGTGCTCCTTTATCATTCCATTTAAGCGAGAATTGATCTTGGCAAATACATCCTGAATAGGCTGTTGTTCATTTGACCTAACCCTACTGATATATCTTGTTCCAGGTTCAACATCGAACTTTATACTAGCGAAACCAGCACCGTCCTGACCCCTGTTGTGTTGCTTCTCCATCAACAGATACATCTTATTAATTCCATAAAAAGCTGTACCGTATTTGTCTTTATAATACTGAAGCGGCTTTAACAATCTAACCATTGCAATTCCACATTCATGTTTTATAGGGTCGCTCATCTTTTCAGGTTGTTAGTGTGTTAGTTCAATTTCAAACTGGGTTAGTTGTTTGAATTGCTTCAATCTTGTTTGAATTTCTTCCTGACCCAGATTCAACATCCTTTCAGTTCCGAATCTTTCGACGCAAAATGATGCAAAATTCGAACCGTAAATAACGGCCCTTTTCATATTGTCAAAAGACACGTCATGCGTACTGGCCAAATAGCCTATAAAACCTCCTGCGAAAGTATCTCCCGCACCTGTTGGATCAAATATTTCTTCCAGTGGAAGTGCCGGAGCAAAGAAAATATCGCCATTGTTAAAAAGCAATGCTCCATTTTCACCTTTTTTAATCACTATATATTGAGGTCCCATCTCATGGATTATTTGAGCTGCTTTCACTAAAGAATACTCCCCACTCAGTTGCCTTGCTTCTTCATCATTTATAGTAATTACATCTATTTTTGCGATTACCTGAAGTAACTCATCCATAGTATTATCCATCCAAAAATTCATGGTATCGAGTACTACTAATTTTGGACGGTTTGGAAGTTGATTGATCACAGACATCTGCACTGCCGGATGCAAATTTCCTAACATAAGAAACTCACAGTCAACAAAATTACTTGGTACCACAGGATTAAAGTCAGCCAAAACATTGAGATCGGTTACAAGTGTTTCTCTGGTATTTAAATTATAGTCGTATTTCCCGCTCCAAAAAAAAGTTTTACCTTCATTGATCCTTTCTACTCCTGATGTGTCAATATTTTTATCCCTGAGCATTTGCAAATACTCCTCAGGAAAATCTCCTCCTACTACCGAAATCAAGCCTGATTCCACTCCAAAATGAGAAGCAGAGAGTCCGATATAGGTTCCTGCACCTCCTAAAATCTTATCAGTCTTTCCAAAAGGTGTTTCTATAGCATCAAATGCAACCGTTCCTACGATTAAAAGTTTTCCCATGTCTGTTGAAATTACTTATTTTTGCAAAAATAAGTTTTAATAATGACTAATAAAGAAATACAAGAAGAAATTATTGAGGACTTCGATCTATTTGAAGACTGGATGCAACGCTATGAATTTATCATAGAAAATGGGAAATCACTGACTCAAATAGAAGAGGTCAACAAATCTGATGATAACCTCATCAAAGGCTGCCAGTCTAAAGTTTGGCTCCATGCTGATTATAAGGATGGTAAGCTCTTGTTTTCGGGAGACAGTGACGCCATCCTGACCAGGGGAATCATTTCACTTCTGTTAAGAGTGTATAATGATCAGACGCCTGATGACATCCTCAGTACTGATCCCTATTTTATTGATGCTGTTGGCTTAAAAGAGCATTTATCTCCTACACGAGCCAATGGATTGTTGTCAATGGTCAAACAGATCAAGCTTCTTGCTTTGGCCCATAAATCAAAAAATGCATGATATTTATGATTTTGCCGTCAGGTTTCATTAATGTATCTTTGCCCTTATTTAGAATGATTTTAAAGAACCACCATGAACAATAAAGTAAAGGAAGATCTAGGAGAAACGATAGTGGAAGTTATCAAAACCATCTTTGATCCTGAAATTCCAGTTGATATATATGAATTAGGGCTGATCTATGACGTTTTTGTAAACGAAGATATGGATGTCAAAGTCTTAATGACGCTTACTTCACCCAACTGCCCGGTTGCCGAAACACTGCCTATGGAAGTGGAAGAAAAGATCCGGTCTATAGAAGAAGTGAGAAACGCTGAAGTAGAGATCACCTTTGATCCTACCTGGACGCAGGATATGATGAGTGAGGAAGCCAAACTTGAATTGGGTTTTCTTTAGGAGTGAACCTCGAGTTAGTATAATTAATCTAATTGCCTATGTCAGGAGAAATTGTAAACAGAGTTGCCAGCAGTAAGTTGGTCACCCTTGATCTGGAAGATTATTTTCCTGAAGGAGAAAGGCTGGTATTGGATATTAGTGACTGGTTATATGAAGGATTCATTTTAAAAGAGAAGGATTTTAGAGAGTCCGTAAAACAACATCAGTGGGATCAATACCTAAATCATTATGTTGCTATTACCTGCTCCACGGATGCCATTGTTCCTTCATGGGCCTATTTACTAATAAGCACTGTTTTAGCTCCTTTTGCAAAGAAATTCGTTGTTGGTGATCTTGATCTACTTGAAAACATGATTTTCCAGGAACTCATTTCGAGTATGCCTTTGGAACAATTTAAAGGTGTTCCGGTAATCATTAAAGGATGTTCCAATAGACAAATTCCCGATTCAGCTTATGCCCTTCTATGTAAAAGATTGGTGCCTGTTGTGAGCTCCCTTATGTTTGGGGAGGCCTGTTCAAGTGTGCCATTATTTAAAAAGAAAAAATAGAACTTTCATTTATCATTTTTAGTTATTTTTGCCACTTATTAACTAATTTATTTCCCCATGAAAAAAGTAATACTTGCCTTATGCCTCATCTTAGGGCTTAGCAGCTTAAATGCACAAACAAAAGAGGAACTCAAAGCCTTGCAAAAAGAAAAAAATGATTCGATTGGCGTTTTGAAAGGCAAAGCGGATGCCCTTCAGGCTCAAATAGATGCTTTACCTGGTTGGAGACTTAAAGCAACGGGAACCATTGGAGGTAGTGCTTCTGGATTCAACAATTGGTATTCAAAGGAATCTCCAAATTCTTCTGTAGGTAATTTCGGGATTAATCTTAATGCTTATGCAGATCTAATTGAAGAAAAATATTTTTGGAAAAACGCTACAAATATCAATATTGGATGGGTAAAATTCGACGATAAAGATGACCCTACAGATAGCGATGCATATGAAGTCGCGACAGATGTTTTTAGTTTGAGCTCGCTCTATGGATACAAGCTTTCAAAAACCTTTGCTGCATCAGCTTTAATGGAATATCGTTCAACACTTGTACAGAATTTCAACGACCCTGGGTTTCTTGATTTGGGTGTGGGTGGTACCTGGACGCCAATTAGTAATTTGGTGGTAGTCATCCATCCTGCCAACTACAATTTTGTATTTAGTAAAGGGGACTCACAATATGACTCCACTTTTGGTGCTAAGGTTATGGCTGATTATACAAGAACGTTTGGTGGTTTGAATGTGAAATCAAATCTTTCTGTTTTCTTGAGTTATGAAGGGTCTAATTTTTCAAATTATACATGGACCAACTCCTTTAGTTATACCTTATGGAAATCACTTGGTGTTGGATTTGATTTTGGTTTGAGACAGAACAAACAGGAAGCACTAAATTATTACCTGGATACAGATCCTTCTGCTACTTTTGATTCTGTTGACAATGATCTTCAGTCTTACTGGTTGGTTGGTCTTAACATAACACTTGACTAGTTTAGTTGAGAATCATCTTTTTGGTAAAATATCAAAAGATAAAATTTTGATCTAATATTTAGTGTCAAATGTTAATTTTATACATTTGCCTAAACCCAGATATATGACCTTATTAATAGTATACGGAGTTGTTTCCATCAGTTTTTCATTTCTCTGTTCTATACTTGAGGCTGTATTGTTAAGCGTTACCCGTACTTTTGTTACTGTAAAGATTAATGAGGGTAAGGCTTATGCCAAAACTTTAAAGAAGCTTAAAGAAAAAATTGACCAGCCTTTAATAGCAATCTTAACCGTTAATACCATTGCTCATACTGTGGGTGCTATATTAGTTGGTGTGCAGGCTGAAAAGACATTCGGATCAGGCAACAATTCAGTCGGCATTGTTTCGGCCATCATGACTTTACTTATTTTGATATTATCAGAAATAATTCCCAAATCAATTGGGGCCAACTATTGGAAAAATCTGACCAATTTCACGACAAAAGCAATTGTTATACTAATGTTTCCATTGAAATATACCGGTCTTTTATGGGCTCTAGAATTTACAACCAGAATCGTTGGGAAAAATGCTCACAGCATCAATGTGAGCCGCGAAGATTTTCATGCGATGGCGGATATTGCCAGAGAGGAAGGAGTTTTTCAGGAATCAGAAAGCCTTGTCATTAAGAACATCATTGACTTCAAAAAGATGGCAGTAAAAAATATAATGACTCCCAGAACGGTCTTAAAAACGGCGTCGGAACAAATGAAGATCAGGGAATTTTATGATCAAAATCCAAAACTAAAATTTTCAAGAATACCTATTTATAAAGACTCTGCTGACGATATTTCGGGCTATTTTTTAAAAGATGAATTATTTGAGTCTATTATTAATGGAAAAGGAAATGAAGATTTAAAAAGTATTTCGAGAGAAATATTTGTGACCAACAGAGAGACCCCAATAAAAAAATTGTTTGACCAACTTATTAACAAACAAGAGCATATAGCCCTTGTTGTTGACGAATTCGGATCTGTTAGTGGTATTGTATCTCAGGAAGATATTATTGAAACTTTATTAGGTTTTGAGATCGTCGATGAAAGTGACAGTGACGAAGATTTACAAGTATTGGCTCGAAAACTTTGGAAGATACGGGCAAAGCGTCACGGAATTATTGAAAATGAAGATGATATTCAAAAAGACTAGTTGTTCTCTTCGTATTCCTGATATAAAAAATCATTATACGGGAACCTTGTAATATGTATCTTTTTCACTTCCTCAAATACCATTTTTTTGAATTCCTCAAGGTTTTCTTTATTTAAAGCAGAAATAAAAACACATTGATTTCCCATTTTAGCATACCAGGATTTTTTCCAGTCGTCAAGAGTATAATGATCCTTTGAGTGTTCTGTTGTCAAGTCATCTTCCTCAATTGTTTCATGCTTATAGGCATCGATCTTATTGAAGACCATAATCGTCGGTTGGCCCTTATTCTCACCTTCAGGAGTTATTTCACTGATGATCTTATTCACTGAATCAATATGATCCTCAAAATTAGAATGAGAAATATCAACTACATGCAACAAAAGATCAGCTTCTCTAACCTCATCAAGGGTTGATTTAAAAGATTCTACAAGCTGTGTTGGAAGTTTTCTTATGAATCCCACAGTATCAGTCAATAAAAAGGGAATATTTCTTATGACCACCTTTCTAACTGTGGTATCAAGCGTCGCAAAAAGTTTGTTTTCGGCAAAGACTTCACTCTTGCTAATTACGTTCATAAGGGTCGATTTTCCGACATTGGTGTATCCAACCAAGGCTACTCTAACCATTTTACCCCGGTTTTTTCTCTGTACTGCCATCTGACGGTCAATCTTCTTTAATTTTGTTCTAAGTAAAGAGATCTTGTCCCGAATAATCCTTCTATCAGTTTCTATCTCCGTTTCTCCAGGTCCTCTTAATCCAATCCCCCCTTTTTGACGTTCAAGATGCGTCCACATTCTTGTCAATCTAGGCAGTAAATATTGACATTGAGCCAATTCCACCTGGGTTCTGGCATAGGAAGTTTGCGCGCGTTGGGCGAATATATCCAATATCAAATTCGTTCGATCAAGCACTTTACAGCCAAGTATTTTTTCGATATTTCGTAATTGTGCGGGGTTTAATTCATCATCAAAAATCACCGTTTTGATTAATTTCTCCTCAATATAGTGCTTTACTTCCTCCAATTTTCCTGAACCAATAAAAGTCTTGGGGTGAGGGAATTCCAACCTTTGCACAAATCTTTTAACTACTTCTCCACCTGCAGTATAGGTGAGAAATTCGAGTTCATCAAGGTACTCTTTTGACTTTTCTTCATTCTGCTCTTTAGTAATGACACCAACCAATACTACGTTTTCAATATTTGAATCCCTTTTTTCAATCATGTTGTAAATTTACAATCCTTTTTATACTTATCTTATTGATTTTTCCTATTTTGCCCGATACTTCTTAAATTTCTATGTCTCATATCTTCTCTATTGGCTTTTATAATCTGGAAAACCTCTTTGATCCATTCGACAAAGACACTAATCTAGATAAGGATTATACCCCCACGGGTAAATTTAAATGGGATCAAGAGAAGTATGATCTAAAAATCGATCATCTTTCGCAGACCATCTCAAAAGTGGGGTTGATGCGATCCAATTTTCCTCCCGTGCTGCTTGGCGTCTGTGAAGTTGAAAACGAATCCTGTCTTCAAGACCTGGTAATGTCGGCGTCTTTAGAAAGTTTCAACTACGGTTATATTTTTCACAAGTCGACTGATACAAGAGGTATACATGTGGCCCTGTTATACCAAAAAAATCATTTCACTGTTTTAGATTACTCAGCACATACTGTGGCTCTTAATATTGAATCAGAAACTGAGTACACCAGAGACATTCTGCATATAATCGGCGACCTTTTCGGGAAAAAAATTCATTTGATTCTCAACCATTGGCCCTCAAGAACGGGCGGAACCCGAAAAACCGACCCAAAAAGAATAAGCGCAGCAAATGAAGTACAGGAAATCATTAATCAAATTGATCAGGAGGAGGTTGCGGCAAATATGGTCATCATGGGCGACTTTAATGACGATCCTTCCAGCGAAAGTATGCAGGTATTTCCATCAAAAGGTTTTGTAAACCCCATGACTGATTTTGAAAAACAAAAAAAAGGTTCAGTAAAGTTCAAAGGAAAATGGATCATGTTTGACCAAATTCTATTTAACAATAATTTGAAAAAGACCTCTTGGTTCAATTATATAGGAGCACATATCTACGTAGATCCTTGTCTTATACAGAAATCCGGAAGGTTTAAGGGATCTCCCAAAAGAACTTTTACAGGAAACTATCATCAGGGCGGTTATAGTGACCATTTTCCAGTTTTTATTTATTTCGAAAACACCTCTGAATAGCCTCGTAATTTTATCAAAAGCGACAGCGTCTTAGTCTGAAATTTTATCTCCTAAGATCAATATATTATCCAGATCATAGGTGGTTGAAGCTCCCGGATCAGATCCCATATACCGAAAGGCCAGTCGAACCGTTCCCTCCAAACAATCGAGCTGAACCGCACCTGAATTAAGAAATACTTTGTTGCTACTATCACGTGATCCAACTGAGATTTCTACATCAAGCTGCTGCCAATTAGCATCTTTAACACTGTCCTTATAATCCGAGCTGAACCAGCATGTTAACAGCGAACCTTCTTCAAAGGTAGCTCTGGTGTCGAAACTTAAAAATTCTTGCTCAGAGCTATCCAAATCAATAGGAGGGCTCACAAGCCATACCTCCATGACATACTCTTGGGAACCATAGGCTGAAATTTGTAAAAAAGTGTTCTCATCCCCACTTCTTTTTCTAAATCTTCCGTTGCCAAAATTCACATTGACATTATCCCACCCGATTTTTTCAATATCTCTTGAATTTGCAAGCCTCTCAAAACTTTCATAATACACCGTCCCTTTTTTATCCATTAGAAGTGATGTGGTGCATTTAAAAAAAACAGGATCGCAGCGCTCCTGATCAAGCAAATCAATATCATCCGGAAAATTTAAAACGAGGGTGACTTTTTCTGAATAGTTGTCACGGGTCAAAACAGCCCGCAAGCGAAACCTCTCTTCTGGTAATAGGTTAGTGCTAAAATCAGCATATGTGCTTGTAAACAAGAAACTTTTTGCAAGGTTCCCACATTGTCCAATAAGCCGCTCTCCATTGTATTTATCATAAGGCTCAGAGGCAAATGATTTCCCAAGGTCTGTTTTTAAAAACTGGACTTTTTCAAGTAGCACAAAAGTATTGATCAGCTCAGGTGAAACCATTTCTAACGTGATTGATTTAGGCACGATCTCGGCTGTTTCAGCAGTACGTATGATAAAATGGTCAAGCAGCCTTTCTGGAATGTCAACTAGTCTGTTTCCAGACAAATAACCTACTATGTATTTTCCATTTTCTCCTTGAATACTTAGCCCCGATAATCTCAACAGTATTTTTCTCCCAAAATTGTATTTGGTATAATATGATCTCATGTCAATTTTAAGTTCCATCCCATTTATAGGGTTTTCAGGGCTATCCTGAATGATCAGGGTCTTATAAAAATTTCCTGCCTCATCACTGGATATGACATAAGCGCTAATGATTATGACGTCTTCAGCATCAAAGGTGTAAATGTCAACATCGGCCTGTTTGAAGGCATTAATGACCGTGCCAATATCTGATGTTACCTCCTCCTTTGGGTCCAAAATACTTGATTCCGGAATCCTGAATTCAGGTGTATCAATAGAGCAACTGCAGATAAAGATCAATAGCAACATTGTAAAATTCGAATTGATGTGCCTCATATTCTGATATAAAAGGAAGTGAAAAATGTCGTTCCGAAGCCAAACCAGTATTTCGAACCGAATAAAGGTTTAGCTCTGGTTTTATCCTCTTTCAATGTCAGGTAATTCGCAGTTCTTGATTGTTCAAAACCACCTGTTTTATATAAACTATTAGAAAGATTATTAATGGAGGCAAACATGCCCAAATACCAGTTTCTGATTTTCCATGATTTCCCTCCAACCAGGTTAAGATTCATATAAGCTGGCAGAGGTTCCTGGCGTAACAAGTCCTTAGCAAGTTCCGGATCAAGATCTTGAATAGGCAAACCATCCGTATCGAGAAAGAAATTGTTAGTTCTGGTAATAGGCGCCACAGCAACAAAGGATTTGTTAAAATAATTGAAACTACAGCTAAGCCACCAATATTTCGGACTGGAGTATTCGAAGCCTAGAGAAAAGGCCTGTTGTGGACCTCCGGTGGCATAATAACCCTTTAAAAATGACTTCCCAAGATGCAGAGATTCTTCAAAAGTATTTGAATTAAGGTAAAGTTCAGGGTTTGAAGCATAAACAGACCTCCCGATGGCCGCCACCCCTTTTAACTTGACATTGATCAATAGCGGAACCTCAATACTAAATTCCAATCCAGTAATTTGTCTATCGATCCCGGTAAGAATTTCCTGAACATAAGCACTAGATGATCTGCTCTCAAGACCTGTAAGTCCATCGGCATAATAGAACGAAATCTTTGATTCATCATTTAGCATTAAATAGTAGCCTGAAATATTAGCAGTAAAGTGTCTATGCCTCCAGATATATTTCAGATCAAGACCCATGTAAGCATATGCTTTAAGATCTTTTACTACCTCATTACTAACCCTTACATTGGAAAACACATGATTCAATACCGGTGCCTTTCCAAGGTAATTTGCATTTATCAGAACAATATGCCTCCCACTGAATTTATGTAAAACTCCTGTTTTTATTCCAAGAGACTGAAAAGTGATTGTCTTACTTTTTCCTATGGATAGGCCCCCAGGATAGGCACCATTCTCATAGATACCATTACGCTGATAATTGGTTGATACAAACTCTGCTCCAACATACGCATCAGTCTTTTTTGAGGAATAGGTTGATTTCAAGAAAGCACTGAATTCCTTGGCATCAAGTTGGTAATTATATCTAAACTTTTCCTGCTCAAAAATAATTCTATTTGGATCCTGAAGATTGTTCTGAGCTTTTGTTATGTTTTTTTCATAAGGATCAACATCCAGATATCCATCTCCTCCAAGAAGATCTAACATAAAGGCGTAGCTTTCAGAAGAATTTCCTTCTATTGAAATAGCACCATCTATAGAAAAATGATTGCCTTTTTTCGTTGAAAAACCAGTGTTCAAAGACCAAAATTCTGCATCTTGATGATCATTATACAAGGCATAAACAGCATACTTTCCAAATGGTGAATTCGTATTTGCAGCATACAGTTCATTCCAATTGATCTGACCATTATTTCTAAATTCCTTTTCGGCCAGATAGGCTCTTCCATAATCAGGATTAGACGGATCCTTTAAAAAGTAACTTGGTAATTTCTGATAGTATGTAGGATCCGGGTTCATCCCTCCACCAACAATAGATTGACTCTCTTTTAAAAACCTACTGCCGCCGTAATCTAATCTACTTGAAGCTGTTGCTCCAAACTGGTAGGTAAAATGAGTGTGAATTCTCGTGTTTTTATTGACCTTATACTTATGATTAATTTGAATTATTGGCTCAAGTACGCTTTTCTCTCTGGAATTCCTCTTTTGATCTTGCTGATATCCCCAGTAAGAATTATAAGCACTACTTTTTAATTCGAAAACTTCCTGAGTCATTGGAGACGACTTTCCCCTTGAATTAAATGCATAAATAAATGTAGCATTTAAGAGGTGTTTATCACCAAATTGTTTATCCACCGAGGCCAAAAAAGAATAAGCGCTATAGTTTGTTCCAGACCTGTACCCTTCGTCTGCAAATCTCAATGACGCAGAAACCATATAGGCCCAATCATGTTTTAAGTGACCACTTGAATAGGTTGTCATAATCCTGCTTTGGTAGTTTTTATTAGATAGTGCTGTTGAAAACTTGAGGCCTTTTTGCTGCTCAAATGCACTGCTGATCATATTTATTCCTAGAGCCAATCCGCCCAAAGTATAGGGTGAACTTTGCATATAAGCAAAATTCTCTTGATTCCTCAGCGCATCATTCAACCCTCCCCAATTACTCCATGCGGGCCGTCCGGAGTTTACTTTATTTAAGGAAACCCCATTCAGCATAATGTTTCCATGTTGAGAACCAAGAAATCGAGGTCTGAAAAAATTAGCACCAAAATCAAAGGCGGCCGTCCTGGAAAAGAGATCTTTTCCCGCACTTAAAATACCTGTAACATTTTCAGCTTCATAATGATCACTTTCAAGGTCTACATCACTCAACTCAATCCAATCGTTTTTTATATGCAGCTGTTCCAATCTTGACATAAACAATGATCCAAGATCAAGTTGTTGCAAATTCGAATTATATTCAATAGGAATTCTGAGCCTACTATATCCCTGTAATTCACATGTCAACACTGCTGAGTTTAGAGGAAGATTGTTCATACTAAAGTACCCTCCTTTATCAGTGAATACGAATCCTGATTCCTCCTCAAAGCTAATCCTGACATGATGTAAATAGCTCCCCGAAATCTGATCTACAACCCTTCCAATAATCTCTACTTGAGCCGAAACAACTAATCCGGTCAAGAAGTAAATTACAATTAGTAAAACAAATTTCATTTCCATTAAAGAAGTCATCTACAACATATATATCCTCTTGATGCACTTCCACAGAATAGGTTAACAATCATAAAATAGCCCTATTAATTGCTGACCTTTACTTATTTATCCCATAAAATTAGACCAAAAGATTTGATTCAAGATGCCCTTACGATTTTGCCTTATCTCCTTTTTAGTTTGCATATCAAATATATATATCGCTCAATGTCAGATTGATAAATTCACGATCAGAACCATTGGGTTTTACAATGTTGAAAATCTATTTGATACAATCGATGATCCGGAAACCATAGATGAAGCATACACACCTTCTGGGAAAAATCATTATTCACATCACGACTATTTGTTGAAAATTAAGAACACAGCCAAAGTGATTTCTGAAATAGGGTCCGATCAAAAGAACAGTGGACCGGTGATATTAGGTTTAGCTGAAATTGAAAACTTGAAAGTACTCAATGATCTTATTCATACTGAGGAATTAAACGCTAAACAATATCATATCATCCACCAGGACTCCCCTGACCGCAGGGGCATAGATGTTGCGCTGCTTTACCAAACATCAAATTTTTCTCCTATCGAAACCGAAGCAATAGAACTCAAGTTATGGAATGAAAAAGGTGAAAGGATTTATACCAGAGATATCCTGTATGTTCAGGGTATTCTTGACGATGAAGTCATCCATATTTTTGTTAACCATTGGCCCTCAAGGCGAGGAGGTAAAACGAGAAGCGACCCAAAAAGAATGAAAGCAGCCTATTTGGTAAAGAAAAAAACTGATCAAATTCTAATGATCGACCCTAGTGCTAAAATTTTTATTCTGGGAGATTTTAATGACGACCCCATTGATAAAAGTGTTAAAAATGGACTGCTTTTACAATCAGAAATAGAAAAAGAGCTCTCAAAAAGTCTTTTTAACCCAATGGAAAAAATGCACAAAAAAGGGTTCAATACATTGGCGTACCGGGACGGGTTGAATCTTTTTGATCAGATCATTATGTCTAATAGCCTGGTTAAAACAGGGAAAAGTCAATCTGGTCTTGTATTCTATCGAGCTGGAATATATAACCCTGTCTATTTGATTTCCCAACATGGAAGATACAAAGGATATCCCTTAAGAAGTTTTGAAAAGAATCGCTATTCGGGAGGCTATAGTGACCACTTTCCCGTTTACGTGGAAATCATAAAACCTTATTCCCCCTAATTTGAAGCTATAAGTTATTCTATACTTAGCTCTTCCACTTTTACAATTTTGTTTTTGTTATACACAACCTTTGTTTTTTTATCCATAAACCAATAATACCAGGTTCCTACCTTGTCACCATGATCATAAATAGCAACACATTTTCTGTTACCATTAGCATAATAACTCTCCCAGGATGCATGTAACTCGTTATCCTTTGTCAAAAACCCATGTTGCATTACGTTCCCATCGTCATAGTAGATGGTCACTTCAAACAGGTCTCCTACAGGCTCAATTTTTTGATTCTTTTTTTCCTGAGAAAAAGTAACAGTGCTACAAAAAATAAAAATCAAGGAAATGAATATCTTTTTCATTATTTTAGTACATTAAAACTTATGGTAAATATCGCTTTTTTCTCCATTTTTTATTATGACAATTATCATCGTTTAAACTATTAATTTTGAGAATTTTACCTTTCAATACAATCCCTTTATCAAACTTTATTCTGATACTTTTCATGAGTATAGTTTCAAATATCTTTGCTCAAGATGATTGGGTAGAATACGTCCTTATAAAAGATAAAGGGGTGATGTCAGTCTCTCTGGATCTGGGTCTTGATCTTAGTAAACCAAATTACAAAAATCTTGTAGTAGTTGGAGGAAAATTCGAAAAATGTATGAAAAACGGGTTTCCAACAGAGGAAAGTCTTGAAGATTTGTATATTTTCTCTGATTCTACAGCCGTTTCTATTGACAAGATCACACCAAATCGCTTGGCTGGATTCATAACCTATCAATGCATGGCTTTTGACATATTTTACGTAAAAGATACAGTAGGGCTGAGAAATGAAATGGTAAAAATGTTTAAAGATAATTTTAGCAGAGTTAAGACCTATATTGAAATCAAAAGAGATAAATCCTGGGATTATTATCGCAGCTATCTTTATCCACGAGATTTTTCTTCTGAGTTTTTAATTGACCAGCAATATCTTCATGACCTGGTGCTTCAAGGCGATGATCTGCAAGGTCTGAGATCAGTAAACCATTGGCTCTATTTTAAAAACGTACAAAAGAGAAATCTTTTTGGGAGCAAACTAAAAGAATTAAAATTTTCACTCGACTCAATTGCATATAAAAAAGATCGGGCATACCCATATGAACTCACTGTTTCAAGGCAAGATTCTGTCAATCCCACCTCTATTTATCGCCTCACCTCTTTTCTTCGGGTGTTATCCGGAAAATTTGGCGGACAATATGATGGCTGGAGTACTGAGGTAAAATTAGAGGATTAATGATTTTAGTAACAAAATGATAGCAAAGATCAAATACCCTTTAATACTTGACGGCGGACTTTCTAACGTTTTAGAAGGGTTTGGCTGTGATCTTAATCATGAGCTTTGGTCAGCAAGTCTCCTTATTAAACAACCGGAACTCATTATACGAACCCATTTGGCCTATTTGAAAGCTGGCGCCAAATGCATTAGCTCATCTAGTTATCAAGCCTCTATTGAAGGTTTTATAAAAGTAGGGTTAAGCGCCACCGAAGCGGAGAATCTGATACTAAGGTCAGTTTCCTTGGCAGAAGAAGCCAGAGACATTTATCTCAAAGAAAGAAACACAGAGGAGAAGATCTATATCGCCGCAAGTATAGGGCCTTATGGGGCAATTTTGGCTGATGGATCAGAATACCGAGGAGATTATACCATTTCTGAGAAAGCTCTAAAAGACTTTCATGCCAAAAGAATACAGTTGCTCGCAACTACAAAAGCAGATTTTTTTGGCTTCGAAACCATTCCAAGTCTTATGGAAGTGAAGGTTTTATCTCAACTTCTTGCCTATTCAACCAAACCTTCCTGGGTTTCCTTTTCGTGTAAAGATGAACTTCATCTTAACGATGGTAACAAGATCAGTGAAGCGGCCAAACTCCTTGTAAATACTTCTACAGTATTCGCCATTGGAGTAAATTGTACTTCGCCTAAATACATTTCGGCAATCATCGACAATCTTAAGCAATCGGCCCCTGACAAAAAAATCATTGTTTATCCCAATTCAGGAGAAGTCTACCATGTACAAAGTAAATCCTGGTTAGGTGTTTCTGATCCGTTTTCTTTCGAGAAAATGGCACAAGAATGGCTTGAAAAAGGTGCTGATATCATTGGTGGTTGTTGCAGGATAGGCCCTCAACATATCGAAAGGATTAAAGATTTAAAATAAACGGAGCCATTTTTTTTGTTTTTACCCCCGAAATAAAAGCCCTACCACCTCTTCAATTTTGCTAACCCTGAGGATCTCAATCTGGCTATTTTTTTTGGCAATCTTATTGAACTTAGACAAAATAATTTTCTTAAATCCTAGTTTCTCCGCTTCCTGAATCCTTTGTTCAACACGACTAATGGCCCTTATTTCTCCGGCAAGACCTACCTCAGCCGCAAAGCAAATATCTTGGGGGATGGAGATTTCACTGTTAGAAGAAAGAACGGCACATACCACAGCAAGGTCAATAGCAGGATCCTCAACTCTTAAGCCTCCTGCAATGTTCAGAAAGACATCTTTGGCACCCAGCTTGAAGCCAGCTCGTTTCTCTAAAACCGCCAGCAACATATTGAGCCTTTTTATATTATAACCTGTACATGATCGCTGAGGTGTACCATAAACAGCTGTGCTAACGAGTGCCTGCACTTCAATCATCAGAGGCCTCATTCCTTCCAAAGTAGCAGAAATGGCTGTTCCGGTAAGGTCAGCATCCTTCTCAGAGATGAGGATCTCAGATGGGTTTTCCACTTCTCTTAAGCCTGTATGCAACATTTCGTAGATACCCAATTCTGCGGTAGAACCAAAGCGGTTCTTCTGTGCTCGAAGGATACGGTAAGTGTGATTTCTATCCCCCTCAAACTGCAGTACTACGTCTACCATGTGCTCTAATATTTTAGGGCCTGCAATGTTCCCTTCCTTGGTAATATGCCCAATCAAGACCACCGGGGTGTCCGTTTCCTTTGCATATTTGATCAATTCAGCAGTCGTCTCACGAATCTGAGAAATACTTCCGGGTGAGGCTTCTATAAACTCAGTATGCAAGGTCTGAATCGAATCTATCACAATAACTTCAGGAGCAGTTTCTTCCGCCGAATTAAAAATGTGGTGGGTTTTTGTTTCGGTAAGAATCAAACAATTTTCATTTGCCTTTTGAAGTCGGTCAGCTCTCAATTTGATCTGAGTCATGCTTTCTTCACCTGATACATACAACACCCTATTGTTCATCATTAGGGCGATTTGTAGCAATAAAGTTGATTTTCCTATTCCCGGCTCTCCACCCAATAAAACAACCGATCCTTTGACCAAACCTCCTCCAAGTACTCGGTTTAATTCATTATTACAGGTGTTTATTCTCTCTTCATTAACCGCTGTAATCTCTTTTAATTTAATTGCTTTGGTCGCTTTTTTTACAGTTTTTGATGGCTTCCATGAGTTCTTTTCCTCTCTTTGAATAACCTCTTCAACGATGGTATTCCATTCATTACAAGAATTACATTTTCCAATCCATTTTGGAAATTGTGCTCCACAGTTTTGACAAAAGAAAGTAGTCTTGGTCTTGGCCATAAAAAATCTTAAAACGTGTTTATTGATATGTTTTCAACATAAGTTCTTCACCATCGAAAACTGCATAAGTGAAGTGAGAGATCCAATCACCAGTATTGATATATTTGCTGTCTTTTCCTATTTGAATTTCCATGGGTAAATGCCTGTGACCAAAAAGGAAATAATCATAATGTTTATGCTCAAGCTTTCTTTTGGCATATTGCGCCAGCCACTCATTCTCTTCTCCTAAAAACTTGACGTCTTCCTGTCCTGAAATCAATTTATTCTTGGTGGATAAGTATTGGCCTAGTTTTACTCCGATATCCGGATGCAACCATCTGTAAAACCATTTAGACAAAGGGTGGGCAAATACTTTTTTCATCCTTTTATATCCTTTATCCCCTGGGCCCAGACCATCTCCATGGCCAATAAGAAAGGTTTTTCCATCAAACTTAAATTCTTTGGGATGATGAAAAACAGGTATTCCTAATTCTGTTTCGAAATAATCCATCATCCACAAATCGTGGTTCCCCACAAAAAAATAAATGGGAATTCCACTGTCTTTTAGTTCTGCTATTTTCCCCAGAACCCTTACAAACCCACGCGGAACTACAGTTTTATATTCAAACCAGAAGTCAAATAGGTCCCCCAATAAAAAAATAGCTCTCGCATCATTTTTTACCTCGTCCAACCATAAGATGAATTTTTCCTCTCTTAACTTACTGCTAGCAGTATCAGGAATACCAAAATGCTGGTCTGAGGCAAAATATATTTTCTTTGGATCACTATTCATTCGTAGATGTCATTTTCAAATGGTTAGCATTTCCTAAATTTGGTCGCTTGCAAACCATTCAGCATATGAATTCGCAGTTTCATATAATTTTAACGAATGTAGTAAAACATTTTGAGGTAATTGACTTTGAATGCGTTGAGCAAAATCTATCAACATATTCTCACTTGTAGGCTGATAGGGTACCAAAACTACTTTATGAGAGTATTCATTGATCGTGTTGGCTAACTCCTTATGAGGAGAGTTTCCATTTAAAACCACCGCATGATCAAACTTGGTTACAATCTCCCTTTTGACAATGACCTTAAGATCACCGAAATCCATCACCATTCCGTTTTTTGGGTTTTTATTATCAACAATAGGGGTTCCTATTACTGTAACATATATGTGATAACTGTGCCCGTGAATGTTTTTACATTTACCATCATAGCCATAAAGGGCATGGGCCGATTCGAAATCAAAATGTTTGGTAATTCTTATTTTATCCATGTTTCAAATTGTATGCTAACGGATTGTTAATTTACTTGCTTAAATTACTTTAAGTGTTTTGCCTACTTTAATAAAAGCAGCTATAGCCTTGTCTAAATGTTCTCTTGTATGCGCAGCACTCAACTGTACCCGTATCCTTGCTTTTCCTTTTGGAACAACAGGGAAAAAAAATCCTATCACATAAATGCCTTCTTCCAGCAATGCATTAGCCATATCCTGAGATAATTTGGCATCGTAAAGCATCACAGGAACTATGGCTGCATCGGCTCCAACAAGATCAAATCCTGCCTCTTCCATTTTTAGCCTAAAATAATTGGTGTTTTCTTCCAGTTTATCGCGTAAACTAGTGTCATTCTCAATGAGGTCAAACACTTTTAAAGAAGCCCCTACTATAGCCGGAGCTAAAGAATTGGAAAACAAATAAGGTCTGGATCTCTGTCTTAATATCTCTATGATTTCCTTTGGTCCGGTTGTATAACCCCCCATTGCTCCCCCGAGCGCCTTTCCAAGAGTTCCTGTCACAATATCAACCCTTCCCATCACATTCTTCAATTCTACAGTCCCTCTCCCTGTTTTACCGATAAATCCTGTTGCATGACACTCATCAACCATCACAAGTGCGTCATATTGATCTGCGAGATCACAAATTTTATCAAGTTGAGCAACAATTCCATCCATGGAAAAAACACCATCAGTAACGATGATCTTAAAACGATGCCCCTGCTTATTCGCCTCGATCAATTGCTTTTCAAGATCTTCCATATCATTATTTTGATAACGGTATCGGGCAGCTTTACAAAGCCTTACTCCATCGATGATAGAGGCGTGATTCAGCGCATCAGAAATAATGGCATCCTCCTTTTGCAACAGTGGTTCAAATACCCCTCCATTTGCGTCGAATGCTGCTGCATATAAAATGGTGTCTTCTGTTTTATAGAACTTTGCAATTCTTTCTTCCAGTTCTTTGTGAATGTCTTGGGTGCCACATATAAACCTTACGGAAGACATCCCATAGCCATGCAGATCCATTGTGTCTTTAGCTGCTTGAATGACTTGAGGATTATTGGATAATCCCAAATAATTATTCGCACAAAAATTAATCACTTCTTCCCCTGTAGAGATCTTAATGACCGCATCCTGTGAACTTGTGATTATTCTTTCCTTTTTATACAATCCGGCTTCCTCAATAGATCGAAGTTCTTTGGCTAAATGATCTTTTATTTTACTGTACATCTGAATGGTGTATTTAATTTGTATTATGCTGTTTTACCGGCAGTCCTATGATCCGTTTCTTTAATGACTCCTCCGCTTTTCATCATCCCTCTTTGTATTCCTCCTTTTTGAGTCAGGTCTGCACTCGCAAAAGTAAGAAATTATAGGGTATTGTATTTCCTTATTAGTATTTTTGACTTCTAAATTATGCATATGGCCAGGGATGAAACGATCAAAATGCAATGGGAAGAGATCCAGAAAAGTGTTTCCGATAAATTTGGTGGGGGTGAAAAAATGGATATTGATGCTATCATATACCTTATAGGTATTCAGGAGTTGGGCAAAGGTTATCAAAAATTCAGTAAGGATGAAAAACTGAATATCATGCATATTTCCATATGCAAACTGCTTGAACCTTTTGGATACTACGAGTTTGATTATTTCGACGACGACGGCTGGCCGCATTATAAAGTCCTGGACGAATTGCCAACTTTAAAAGGAGGTGAGCAATCAGTACTAATGAAAGAAGCTGTCGTGCTCTATTTTGAAAAATCAGAGGCTTCTTAATAACGAGTTTTGGTCACACCGTTTTATAAAATTTACCTGGATGACTGATCACCAGACCTTTTAATTCTAATTGGAGCAATATCATCAATGCCTTTTGAACACTAAATCCGGTTTCTAAAGCTATTTGATCGAGCAATATTTTTTCTGATCCATCCAAAAAATCATAAATTCTCTTTTCATCTTCATTCAATTCGATAAAAAGTTTTTGTTGAACCTGTCTTTTTTTTAAAGGGTTCGAAGTCCATCCCAATACATATTCAAGATCCTTCACTGATGTAATCATCGCTGCTTTATTGCTTTTAATCAACATGTTACAACCTTGACTAAATTTATCTTTAGTTCTTCCTGCTACGGCGAATACTTCTCTGTGATAGGATAAGGCGAGTTCAGCAGTAATCAGGGATCCCCCTTTATTGGCCGATTCAACTACAAGAGTAGCTTCAGACAGTCCTGCGATAATCCTATTTCTTTTTACAAAATTTTCTTTATCTGGTGAGCCTCCTGACCAAAACTCAGTATAAAGCCCACCATTTTCTAACATTTTTTCGGCAATTCCTACATGGGATTTTGGATAAATTCTGTCAAGACCATGAGCTAAGACTCCAATGGTGCATATGCCATTTTGTAAGGATTCCTGATGGGCACAAACATCTATTCCATAGGCAAGGCCACTCACAATGATAGGGTCAAATCTTTTTATTTCCTTAATGAAATCCTTCAAAAACTGGCTCCCATAAGGGGTCATCATTCTCGTCCCGACAATACTTATGACCTTTTTATTGTTAATGTTGAAATTTCCTTTTGAAAACAGTACTAAAGGAGCATCTGGACAATGTTTGAGTTTGGAGGGATAGGCCGCCTGGTCATGTGTTAAAGCTACTATTCCATTGGCCTGTATAAATCGCATTTCCTTTTCTGCTTTTTTATAAATTGCCGGATTATTCAGTTGCTCCAAAACACCTGCGCCCAAACCTTTAATTCGCTGAAGTTCTTGTCTCTTTACTTGTAATATTTGTTTGGCTCCTCCAAAGTGATCCAGTAATTTTTTCGCTTTAATCGGGCCTATTCCAACTACAGACTGCAAAGCCAGATAATAAAACAATTCATCATTTTCCATTTAAAATATTTGGTTTTCAATTGTGCATGTTTTTGTTAATAAAAATGAAAGGGGTAATGTAAACTGTGATTGTTTTTTTTTAGTTTTGTTTTAGTGAATCTAAACTCCCTTTTTATTGAATCTAGCCAATTACATATGTGATTTATTATACCGATACGAATGTGTTATTATTCCAAAATTCGGAGGATTCGTAACCAATAATAAATCAGCGAAAATCGATGCCTCAAATCATACGATTTTTCCTCCTTTCAAGCAGATTACATTTAATGCACATTTGACCAATAATGATGGCCTGTTGGCAAATTATATAGCCTCTGTTGACAATATTTCTTATGACTGTGCCTTAAACTACATTCAATTTGAAATTGATGCCTGGAAAGAAAAATTGAAAAATCAGGACTTAAGCTTACATGGCTTAGGAACCTTTAATTATTCAGGGGATAAATTACATTTTGAACCACAGCAAAGGATAAATTACCTGACTTCATCTTTTGGCCTATCGAATGTTGTAAGAAGTAAAATTGAAAGAGAATCAATTATTAAAGTCGCTAAAGAAACTGAAACTCCTAAGGTTATTCCGATAGTTGAGAAACAAGCCCCTAATTACCTAAAATATGCCGCAATTTTCGTTATCGGATTGTCTGCTATCGGTTTTGCAGGTAAATATTATCAGGGTCATCTCAACGAAAAACAAATGGTTGAAGCACAAAAGCGGCAAAATCTAATGGAAGAAAAGATCGAGAATGCCACTTTTATCATTTCCAAACCACTGCCAACCCTTAATCTGGAGGTGAAAAGTAGTAAAAAAAGCTTTCACGTAATTGCGGGAGCCTTTCGATTTCCTGAAAATGCCAATCGTAAATTAAATCAGCTGTTGCAGGAAGGATATGATGCCAGAATACTTGGGGTGAACAAATGGAACCTAACAGTAGTTTCCTATGGAAGCTTCTCTTCCAGAAATGATGCCCTTGAAAATTTATCCCAAATCAAGAAAAATGTGGCTAGAGATTCTTGGTTGCTTATCCAGGATTTTTAATCTAATATTTCTTTTTTTTGCCACAAATTCATTTTTAAAAACCTTGTTAATACCCCTTTAGCATGCAAAGTAAGACCTCTAGTGAATCTTTAACCATAATGACTGATCTTGTTTTACCAGGTGAAACAAATCCCTTGGACAATCTTTTTGGAGGTGAATTACTGGCTAGAATGGACCGCGCTTCAAGTATTTCGGCAAGAAGACATTGCAAACGAATAACTGTCACGGCTACGGTAAATCATGTTGTGTTTTCTAAGGCAGTCCCTGTGGGAAGTGTTCTTACTATTGAGGCAAAAGTATCCAGAGCGTTTAATTCATCTATGGAGATATTTGTTGACGTGTGGATGGAAGACCGCGAATCAGGCGAACGCACCAAAGTAAATGAAGGTATTTACACATTTGTCGCCGTTGACAGAACCGGGACTCCAGTAAAGGTTCCTGAAATCATTCCGGAGACAGCATTGGAAAAAGAACGGTATGATGGTGCTCTCAGAAGAAAACAATTAAGTTTAGTGCTGTCAAAAAAGATGGATCCAAAAGATGCTACAGAACTGAAGGCCCTTTTCTTTTAACCGTTTCAAGAATACCTCTGAATCACATTTTCAATGCCTTTTACATATGCGTTGCCAAATAAGACCAAATGAACAAGATTAGGATATAAATTGTGAATTGGAATTCTTTCTTCCCATCCTTTTTCCAATGGAAATCTGTCAATATATTCATCCAAATACAATTGGTCAAAACCACCAAACATTTTTGTCATAGCAATATCAACTTCTCTGTGACCATAATAAACGGCCGGGTCTATAAAAACAGCTTGCTGCCCAGAAGTACAAAGTAAATTTCCAGACCAAAGGTCACCATGTAGTAAAGATGGTTTCTCAACAGGCAATAGATCTAAAAAAACTGTATAGAATTTATCGAAGTCAGCTAAATGTTTTCTGGTCAAAAACCCTTGGTCAAAAGCCATTTTAATCAAAGGTTTAAGCCGTTTTGAAATAAAGAACTCCTCCCAACTAGACATTTGATCGTTATGCTGATGCAGGGAACCAATATAATTGTTCTGATCAAGCCCAAAAAAAGGGTTGCTTTTTTGATGAAGCGCTGATAAACTATCAGCAAAATTAACCCAGAATTTCTTTCCAGCCTTTTCTTCTTTAACATATTCAAGAATCAAGAACTGATCATCTATATGTTCAAAATGGTCTATAACAACTGGTGTTCTTAGCCCGTTATCCCTGAGTGTATTAAGGCCGTCGGCTTCCTTATAAAACATCTCTGGAAACCTTAGACGGCTATTGTATTTTACAACGTATTTCCCAAGAGAACAATTGATGCTATAAACTTCGTTAATATCTCCTCCTGAAAGTGGGGTAACGGATTCAATCTCGGTGGAAAGCCTTTCTTCTATGATCCTTTTGACAAACATGTTATGGTGTCTTTAGATCTACATTTTATACACCCATTCTTCTGGATTCTGTCTGTGGATCTCTTTGAAAAGAACAAATGCTAAAATAGTTTTACCCGTTGTTTTATCTGTATGGATCTTACCCAGTAACTGCTTTGTGGATACGAGGTCTCCTTTTTGCACTGTTACATTATCAAGGTTCTTATACACAGAAATATAATTTCCGTGTTGCACTAATATGGCTTTCTTTTTACCAGGCAGTACCTGTATGGCCAACACCTTTCCATCAAATATTACTCGAGCATTTGCATTCTTTTCAGTAGCATAAAAGATTCCGTTACTTTCAATGGTTATTCCCTTTAGAGTTGGATGTGATTGTTTCCCATACCTCCTTACGATGACTCCTCTTTCAACCGGTGAAGGTAGTTTCCCCTTGTTAGATATAAAATCCTTTTCCAGCGCAATGGCTTCTGGTGTAAGAGCAAAGCCCGAACTCTTCACATTTGATTCCTTATTGGATTTGGCAATCGCTTCGGCAATTAAAGACTCAATTTTTGCATCAATCTTCCTTTCTTCCTTTTGCTTGTTGTTTATTTGAGCAATATATTTCTTTTCCTTTTTCTTTACTGAATTCACCAAAGTCTGACGAGAAACCTTCTCTTTATTGATACTATCTTTTTCCTGAAGATTAATAGCGAGCAGCTCTTCTTTTTCATTTCGTCGTTCAATCAGGTAGTCATTCAAATTGTGAAGCTTAATGGTCTCTTCCTTGATCTCTTCACTCTGACGAACCCTATAGGCAGCAAATTGTTTTAAATAATCCAATCGTTTATAGGCCTGTAAGAAATTCTCCGAAGAAAGGAGGAACATTAAACGACTGTTCTTTGTTTTACTTTTATAGGATTGCACCACCATATTGGCATAATCCTTTTTAAGATAATCCAATCTCTCTTCCAGCATTTCTACCTGTCTTTCATTCTCTTTGATCTCTATCTTTAGTTGATTCGTTTCTTCATTAATAGTGTTGATCAATTGTGTTCTCACACCAATTCGCTGAGAAAGATCCGACAAGTCAGACAATAAGGTTTTTTCTTTCTTCTGTGATTGAAATAAAAGGGTATTGATCTCTTTGATTTCCTTCTGTAACTGAAGACGCTGTGTTTCCAGCTCCTGTCTGCTTTGCCCTAAAAGGGATATTGGAAGTAAGCAAATAAAGAGTAGTAATATAAAAGTAGACCGAAAATCGATCGATGGGTAGAGTCGATGTTTTTTATCTTCTATGTTAGCCCTTAGTGACATCATTCAAGTTCAATATTTCTGTAACCAGCTGGTATTTTAAAGGGGAATTTCAAAGGGACATCAAATTGTACGTTCTTATAATTTACATCTATGATCGTAGTTTTATCATCGTCCTTAGCTGTAATTAAAAACCCTTTCGGGAACAAAGATTCATTAATTTTATTAAAATCCTTGTATAATATTGATAAATTTTGATTCTTTTCTGCATGAGTGATTTCCTCTTTGACAACTTTAAAATGATTCGGATCTATCAAGTATCTAATATCAAAAACAGGATTTCTTTTTTTTGATTGCAATTCATATTTGCCATCTTTAATATTCACTTGATGTTTTTGTGATTCTAGATTCAGTAACGCTTCCCCCAAAAAAAGGTTCTGAACTTTTACAAAATCAAAACCGGTACCCAGCCAACTACTGATTAGTTTGAAGTCTCCTTCAAAAGATGTTTTACTAATTTTTTCATAGAATTTTACCTCATGAGGGGTAATTATAAGTTTGGCAATTGGAAAGCCCAATTTTGAAAAATTAAGCCAGATAACAGAATCTTTAACCAACCTTAAAGACGCATTTATATTAGGTAACTCTTGCTTTCCTCTGTATTTAATCTGCATGCTAGCTTTTACCGAAGCTCTTGAAAAACCCACTTCGTGATTCCTTTTGACTATTGATTTTGCTGATAAATAATCTACACTTTTATCCGTGATCTTACTACTTTTACAGGAAGCCAAGGACACAACAACAAGGAGTAGAATAATGGTTCTTCTGATTGATTTCTCCATTATTCAGCTTTCAATTTCGTTGCTTTATTGTAGTATTCTGTAGCCATTTTATTATTCCCCAGAGCTTTATAACACAGACTCAATTCTTGATAAAAAGCTGACTTTAATTGATCATCCTCAATAATATAGTCTAATCCTTCTTCTATTGTTTCTATCGCTTCTTTGTGTTTTCTTAAACTATTCAGCGCACGGGCGTTCATTAAATACAAAAAAGGTTGGGCAGGAAAAAGTGACAATCCATCCTCACTATCCTTTAATAATTCAAGATACTGTTTAGTTTTCCATTGCTCCTCTAATAGCATTTTTAATGTGCTATAATCTTTATTTAAGGTATACTCCTCTTTTAACAGATCAACTTTCCTTTTAGGGTTTTCTACTATAATTGGTTCAGATAACTCCTCGATTGGTCCGTCAGATTCTTGCAAAAGGGATTCCTTAAGCGCTTCTAACCCTTCGGGTAATTTATTTAGATCATCCAGTTTTTTGAGAAGTTTTATAGCACTTTCTATCTCTCCAGATTTAATATAAAGTATCACCAGATCAGCCTCTTCTTCAGGTTCTAAACTAATTATTTTATTCTGTACTTTAATCGCTCCCAAATAATCATTTTGCTTGGTCTTGATCTGCTTCAAATGTCTAAGCATATATACGTTCATGGGATCATTTTCCAACCCTTTTAAAATATAATACTCTGCTTCTGTATATTTGACCAATAAGTCATAGTTTTTCGATAGCTCAAATAAAACTGCGACATTATTCTTCTCAATATTATTACAAGCTTCCAAAGCATAAACTGCCTTGTCGTAATTACCTATCGCCTTTTGTTGCAATGCCTCAAAAAAGAATGTTTGAAAATTAATGTGCTGTTGTTCAACCAGCATATCTTCAGTTGATACTACATCTTCCTGACCCAATGCAGAAAAGGAGCATAAAATTGCTCCAAATAAAAGAATCATATGATGTGAGAACCTCCTCAAGTCTTATTTTAATTCTGAATAATCTCCTATACTTACTGAACTGAATTCGCCGTCAAAATAAGCATGATTACCTATCATTGCTTCCTTTAAATGAGCGTTTTTGATGGTTGTATTTGTTTGGATCAAAGAGTTTGCAATATGCGAATTTTCGACTAAACTGTCATCTCCCAAAGAAACATTAGGTCCAATTGTGGTGTTTTTTAGTATCACATTCTCACCAATATAGCAGGGTTCTATGATCTTTGAATTCTCAATTGTCACACTTTTTGACACTAAATTTTCATGGTCCTGTTGGGCAAATTGTAATATTTTACTATTTGTATCAACTGTGATTTCCTTATTTCCACAATCCATCCATTCATTTACCTGACCCGGCACAAATTTCAGGCCTTTTTGTTTCATATGTTCAAGGGCATTGGTCAATTGGTATTCACCTTTGTCTTTTATATCATGATCCAATAAGTATTGTATTTCTTCCCTTAGAATCTCTCCATTCTTAAAATAATAGATGCCAATAATGGCGAGATCCGAAATAAATTCCTCTGGTTTTTCTACAAAATCAGTGATAAGACCATCATGAAGTTTTACAACTCCATAAGCACTTGGTTCTTCCACTTGTTTTACCCAAATAGCGCCGTCTTTATCCCCGTCAAGTGTAAAATCAGCCTTGAACAAAGTGTCCGCAAAGGCAACAACACAAGGTCCTTGTAATGAATCTTTAGCGCATTGAATAGCATGGGCTGTTCCCAAAGCATGTTCCTGAACAGATACTTTACCAACAGCACCTAGGTCACGGGCTATATCCATAAGTTTTTTTTCGGTATCCTTGGGAAATGTGGGCCCTATTACAAAAGCGATCTCCTCCACTTTCTGATCAACAACTTTTACAATATCTTCAACCAATCTTTGAACAATCGGTTTTCCAGCAATCAAAGTGAGCGGTTTAGGAATCGTTAGGGTATGCGGCCTTAGTCTTGAACCAATTCCGGCCATGGGTACTATAATCTTCATGTTTAACTTTCTTATTTTAAACGCCCAAATATACATAAAATTGTAGGAGTGCTATGCCGGTGTTTCAAGGGTAAAAGCCCCTTTTTTAGTGGTATCATGAAATAGTATACCATGTTTTTCAGCAGTCCTTCGCCAAAGGGACTTATATGTGAAGAAGTTAGAACCGTCTGCAACAATTATTTTGGGCTGTAATTCTTGTAATAGCCTATCCAGGTTTATTTTTGGTGAATTCATCAAGATTAAAATATCCGGCTTAAATCCTAAGTCGCCATTTATGGCATGATGATCGAGAACCATGATACGCATATTTCTGATACTGAAAAAATGCTTCATCTTCTTTGTTTCTTTTATTTCAAGTGTAAAATGTTCCAACTGATAGTCTCTTAATACTCTTTGATTCATAAGGTTTTCATCCATGGTACTGCCATAAGCTCTTCCTTTCTTGCCTAATCTGTTAAGAATCAAACTTTGTTTGTATTGATGAAAAACGATGAATACAGTACTTGTTTGTGTCAAGCCTTTTTCGATGAGCAAAGTCGTCGATATCAAAATGCCGCAAAAAAGGGAAGCAATGACCCATTTCACTGTCCGGATATTCATCCAGGAAATAAAAAAGACAAGGAGCAAATAACTAAGCCATAACAGTAATGAAGTAAAAAATACCCTGCGAAAAATCAGGTGATTTAGGCTCCCTAAAATTTCAATGGTCTGATTCATCATGTTGATCACCCAGCTATAGGTTATTATATAGAAATCAGGTAAGTGATCCATATAATTTAAAATGATCATAAAATAACCCATACCCAATATGAGTCCTAAAAAAGGAATAATGCAGAGGCTACTCAAAAAGAATAAGGCCGAAAATTGGTGAAAATAATACAAACTAAGCGGTAAAACCCCTATTTGTGCTGAAAGTGATATGGCCAGGAGATTCCAAAAATAACTCAGAATTTGAAGATTTGGATTCCAGAGTGATTTGATTAAGGGGCTCATGACGATTATGGATATCACAGCAGAATAACTCAATTGAAATCCCAGATCAAAAATATACCCGGGGTTTATAAGCAAGCTAATAAAAAGAGCGGTAAACAAATAATTACCAAGATTGTTTCTGCGCTGTGTATAGAGACCAATGGAAAGTATGGTGAACATAAAAACTGCCCTGGTCACTGAGGCTGAAAGCCCTGATAAAAATGCAAATAACCATAAAAACAAGATAAGAAAAGCCAACTTGATCTTTTGACCATGCCGGAATCGTTCAATTGGCTTCAATAAGGTGTTCAGAATCATGAGTAAAATTCCTATATGTAATCCTGAAATAGCCAGAAGATGCATGGCTCCTGCATTCTGATAGTTCGTCATTATCTCATTTGAAAGGTCCTGCCTCCTCCCGAGAAGCAAGGCTTCTATGACCGAAAATTCCTCTTTAGAAAAACCCTTTTTCCGAAGAGAGTTAAGTATCCTGTCTCTGAACATCAATGCCTTGGTTTTAAAGCTGCTTTTTTTAGTTTTAAATCTGACGTACTGGCCTTCATCCAGCGTTAATTGATGGTAGATCCCCTTTCTTTTCATTACTTGCTGAAAATCAAAAGCTCCTGGATTCAAGGGGCCTTTTAATATTGAAAGGTCCCGAAAAGTCAAAAAACCTTCATCCAGAGGAATAATCCCATTTTTGTCATTCCTGAGGAACCGAATTAATATATTTCCGCTGGTTTTCATCTCTCCTACCGCGCTGATCTCACCCTTGTATTTAAAATAATAATCATTGTGCTTGAGTTCCTCAACTATTTTGATGCGAAGCAGAGATCCTGATCTGTAGCGATGTTTATAATGAAATTCGTCAATCCCGGGCTTTGCCTTGGAAGCAATCAGCATCCCATAAAACATCATGAGCACAGCTGAAAAAAAAATAAATAAAATAGGAGGTCGAAATGATTTTCTAGCCCGGAAATAACTCAGAAGAAACGCTAAAGAGACAATGGCAATACCCAAATAAATAAAAGGCATGGAAAAGTCAAAAAAAAACCGAAAAGAATTCCGAATATCAGCGACAGACAAAAATGTGTGGGAAGAAACTTTAAATCGATCAAGGGGGTGGGCTTTCCAAATTAATTGTTTTATTTTCGCTTTAGTAAACATTCAGATCATTGAATAAAGTTCCCAAAATCTCTTTTCGACAAATCAATAAACTTGCTATTCCTGCTATCATTTCCGGTATTGCAGAACCTTTGTTGTCGATTACAGACACGGCTATAGTGGGAAATATTAATGTCAACCCCACTGAGGCGCTTGCAGCTGTTGGCATAGCGGGATCATTTATTTCGGCCATTGTATGGATACTGGCACAAACTCGCTCTGCAATTTCAGCTGTAATTGCTCAATATTTTGGAGCTGACCGGCTCAAAGAAATAGCTCGACTACCGGCTCAGATCATCGGTATTAATGTAGTTCTGAGTTTGTTCATTTATGCGCTCACTGTCTTTTTTGTGGAGAACATTTTTGAATTGTACAATGCGAGCGGATTAATCTTAGAGAAATCAGTATCCTACTATAGAATTAGAGCTATTGGATTACCATTCACCCTATTCGTGTTTTCAGTATTCGGTGTTTTTAGAGGTCTTCAAAATACCTTCTGGCCCATGGTGATCAGCATTGTTGGTGCCTCGTTGAATATCGTATTAGATTTTATCCTGGTCTTTGGAATTGACGGTATTATCCCTGCGTTTCAAGTTGAAGGAGCTGCATGGGCCAGCGTTATAGCCCAGGGCGTTATGACCATACTGTCATTGATTCTTTTGCTTAAAAAGACACCGTTCTCCTTGAGGTTGTATTTTCCCATGCACCCTGAGATCAAACGTCTTCTTTCACTGAGCGGAAATCTGATCATAAGAGCCATCTCTTTGAACATTGCGCTGTATATGGCAAATGCCTATGCCACACAATACGGTGCCCAGTATATTGCCGCTCAAACAATAGCTTTTCAAATTTGGCTATTTTTTGCCTTTTTCATCGATGGATATGCCAGTGTGGGCAATATCATGTCAGGAAAGTTTTTGGGTCAAAAAGACTATCCAAAGATTTGGAAACTGAGTCAGCAACTAAACAAATACACCATCATAATAGCGTTCCTTCTCGGTGGTATCTGCTTTATATTTTATGATGACATTGGTCTTTTGTTCAGCAAAGACCAAGAAGTTCTATCCTTGTTTGACACTATTTTTTGGATTGTTATCATTATGCAGCCTATTAATGCCATTGCTTTTGTTTTTGACGGGATATTTAAGGGACTTGCAGAGGCCGTTATTCTGAGAAATACTTTATTGGCCGCTACTTTCCTGGGTTTTATTCCTGCCTTGCTTCTTGGTGACTACTATGACTTGAAGTTATATGCCATCTGGATTGCCTTTTTTGTATGGATGCTTATGAGATCAGGAATCCTCTTGGTTATTTTTAATAAAAAGATTTCTCCTTAACAGCATAACATGATATAAGTTAGGTTTTTAGACCCCTTCTTTGACTAATTTTACATCGAATTTTAAGCAAATTTTACATGAAAAAGTCAATTCTGCAGCTATTATTATTAGTTATGTTGGTTTCTGCTGGCGTTTCAGCTCAAGAACTTAACCCCTATATACTTGTCGGTGATTCACCAAATACCTTGGACAAAACTGAACAAAAAGTGATTGATGCCCTTAAAGCGTCTGGATTTGAAATTTTAGGCCAATATACTCCTGAAAATAACCAGACCCTAAAAGTCATCGTATATTCAAGAAAAGACCTTCAGCAAATTACCTTAAAAGTTAAAGATAGAGGACCTTTGGCTGCTGCCTTGAAAGTGGGCTTGAAAGCAGATGGTCCGGAAACAACCATCAGTTATCTCAATCCTGAATATCTTTTCCAGGCATATTTAAGAAGTTCCTATGATACTCATGTCACCGGATTAGAAAAAGTTTCATCTGATGTAAAGGCGGCTTTGTCTCCCTTAGGAAATAAAAACACAGGATTTGGTGGTTCCATGACTGCAGAAGATTTGAGAGAATATCATTATAAAATCATGATGCCCTATTTCACTGACCCAATCGAATTAAAGGAGTTCAGTAGTTTCGAAGAAGGAGTAAAAACCATAGAGAATAACCTGAAGTCTCAAAAAGGCGGAACCCAGATGGTGTATAGTTTGAAGTTTAGCGATAACAAAGTAGCCGTATTTGGAATTGCATATCTGGATGAAGAAAAAGGTGAAAAACAATTTCTTCCTATCGTAGGAGAAGACCATCTCGCAGCTATGCCGTATGAGATCATTATCGAAGGTAAAAAGGCAACCATGCTACATGGCAGATACAGGCTTGCCCTTCACTGGCCAGAACTTACCATGGGAACTTTTATGAAAATCAGAAGTACACCCGGAAACTATAAAGATGCCTTTGAAGCGCTTTGTGAATAGTGAAACGCTTGCTTTATGATTTGCCTTTTAAGGGCTTACTGCAATAAGGAGTTTAAGAATATTTGATAATTAATTTGGCGGTTTTTTCACTGGCTCCCTTTCCTCCTAAGGCCTTCTCCAGCTCATAATACTGATCAAACATAGCTTCTCTGCTCTTGTAGTCAAGAATTTTGTATAATTCGTTCTCCAGTTTGATTTCGTTAAATTCGTCTTGAATCAATTCTGTAACCACCTCTTTATCTAAAATAAGATTTACCAGTGATATATACTTCACATTAACAAGTCTTTTCCCAATCTGGTAAGAAAGTTCATTTCCCTTATAGCATACAACTTCAGGGACTTTAAAAAGCGCTGTTTCCAAAGTTGCAGTTCCAGAGGTTACCAATGCAGCAGTGGCAATTGATAGCAGCTCATAGGTTTTATTCTCAACTATGGCAATATTATCATCTGATAAAAACTTCTGATAAAAAGACAAATCCTGTCCCGGAGCACCTGCAATCACAAATTGATGATCAGGAAACTTTGGAGCCATGGTCAACATGATCGCTAACATTTTTGTTATTTCCTGTTTCCTGCTTCCTGGTAAAAGAGCTATTATAGGTTTATCATTCAGGTCATTTTCGGCTGCAAAAAAAGATGGGTCAACAGCCGTTCTGTTGGCGATGGCATCAAGTAAGGGATGTCCCACAAAATGTACAGGAAAATCGTGTTTATCCTCATAGAATTCCCTTTCAAAAGGAAGAATCACATACATCTGATCAACATCTCTCTTGATTTTTTTGATCCTATTCTCCTTCCAGGCCCAAATTTGAGGAGATATATAATAGTGGACTGTAATCTTATTTTTCTTGGCAAATTCTGCTATTCTTAAATTAAATCCCGGATAATCTACGAGTATCAAGGCATCAGGTGCGTAGTCAAGTAAATCCTTCTTACAAAATTTGATATTATTCAATATCGTTCTGAGATTCATAAAAACTTCTGCAAAGCCCATAAAAGCCAGGTCCTTGTAGTGCTTGACTAAAGTTCCGCCCACTTCTTGCATCAAATCTCCTCCCCAAAATCTGAATTCAGCATGACTGTCTTCATTTTTCAAGGCTTTCATGAGGTTAGAAGCGTGCAGATCGCCAGAAGCTTCTCCAGAAATAATATAATACTTCAAATTTTATCGCTTTAAATTCTATTCATACTCAGGTCTATAAAAACTTACTTATCAAAATCAAAAAGGCCACAAAAAAACAAGCTATTAATACACCTCTTGCCCTAAGATCTTGTTTCTTTTTCAAGAAAATAAAAAAAACAAACAGATTTGGTATCGCTGCAAGGCCAAGTACTTTTCCATATAAGTTGCCTTCATTGAGAATCTTGATCGTTTCTTCAAAACTATAGGTGGAAACAAACTCCACATAAATATAGAAACCAAATGCCGTAGCAATAATTCCTACTAAAAATCCTACTAACATTTCTTTTTTCATGACAATTTCCATTGGTTTAAAGCAGGAATAAAATAATGTGCCGTTAAATCAAATCCCACAGGTACTACTGAAATATAATCATTGTTTAATGCCCATACGTCAGTATCTTCTCCTTTATCGAGATTCACAAACTCACCGGTAAGCCAATAATATTCTTTTCCCTGAGGATTTACTCTTTTATCAAATTCTTCAACCCAGTTCGCCCGGGCCTGTCGACAAATTTTAATGCCCTTAAATTCTTTGGTTTTAATTTTAGGAAAATTCACATTGAGAACAACTCCATCCGGAAGTCCACGCTCAAGAACATTAAGTGCAATTTTTTTAATGTCAGCTTTCAGGTGGTCAAATTTAGCATTCCAGGAATAATCCAGAAGCGAAAAACCAATAGCAGGAATTCCCTCTATTCCGGCTTCGACAGCGGCACTCATTGTGCCTGAATAAATCACATTGATAGAACTGTTGGCACCATGATTAATACCAGAGACACAAAGGTCAGGTTTTTTATTCAGAATTTCACTAATTGCCATCTTAACGCAATCAGCAGGAGTTCCAGAGCAGCGGTATTCCAATTGAGGACCTTCATCTATGGTGACTGTATCACAATAAATCGTCGAATCCAAAGTTATAGCATGACCCATACCACTTTGTGGACTATCGGGTGCAATGACAATTACGTCTCCTATTTCATTCATTACGGAGATCAAAGTCCGTATCCCAGGTGCTGTAATGCCATCGTCATTTGTCACCAGGATTAAAGGTCGTTTTTGCATTAGTTTAGAATTTATAACAAAAATAAAACTTTTGAAGTTACCGTTTGAAATTTATGTTTAACATTTAATTATGAGCCAAATCTCTAATTTATAGCTAGTATTGTGTTCAAATTTGCCGAATTTTACAGACATTTGTCAGACAAATCGGTATTTTTGTACAAATTAAATACGGTTTTGTTTATATTGTAACAGTGTTGATCCCATTTATGCAGCGAGTAAATGAATAAAATTTCCCTCTTTATGAAAAAAAAGTATAAAATTATATTTCCCATTATCATTGTGGCCGGGATGTTATTTGGGTTCCAAATAGCGAATAAGCCAGATCCGGAAAAAGATAAGATATTGATTGGCCTTGTAAGGTATGCTCTAAAGCAGGGTCATTATGAACCTCACTTGATTGATGATACATTTTCCGAAAAAGTCTTTACTGATTTTGTAAATGCATTGGATCCATATAAGCGATTCTTTTTACAAAGTGATATTGATGAATTCTCAAAATACAAGAACCTAATAGACGATCAAATCAAAAGTGAGGACCTTACTTTTTATAATGTAGTGATGGAGCGATTTGACCAAAGAGTCCTTCAATCTCAAAGCTATTACAGGGAAATTCTCAAAACTCCTTATGATTTCAACCAAGAGGACAACTTCGATGTTGATTATGACCAAAAAATCTATGCTACCAATGAGGCTGAATTAATAAAAAACTGGAAAAATCAATTAAAAGTCAGCACTTTATCGAGACTTCACGAGAAAATTAAGTTACAGGAATCAATGTCAAAAAATGTAGCTTCAGCCGATGAAACTTTGGACGCAGAAACTGAAAAAGAGGTGGTAGTGAAATCATTTGAGGAACTTGAAAAAGAATCACGCGAAGCTGCCGAGAAAAGTCTGGATGATTTGTATACAGTGATGACAGAAGTAGATGATACAGATTGGTTTGCCATTTTTATCAATACCATGACAATTCAATTTGATCCTCATACCAATTATTTCGCTCCAAAAGACAAAAAACGTTTTGATATAAGTATGGCAGGAAAACTTGAAGGTATCGGTGCCAGACTTACAAAAAGAGATGATTACACGCGAGTAGCAGAACTAATTTCTGGAGGTCCAGCCTGGAGAGGTGGAGAATTGGAAGTTGGAGACCTCATCCTTAAAGTAGGTCAGGAAGATGATTTACCTGTAGATATTGTAGGAATGAGACTGGACGATGCCATCGAATATATCAAAGGAAAAAAGGGAACAGAAGTCAAGTTAACTGTAAAGAAAATTGACGGTTCAGTTCAGGTGATCTCGATTATAAGAGACATTGTTGAATTAGAAGAAACTTTTGTCAAATCAAGTGTTGTTCAAGTTGAACAACGCAGATTTGGAGTAATCAACCTTCCTAAATTTTACATTGATTTCAACGAAAGAAATTTTAGAAATTCTGCTACAGATATGGAGCAGGAAATTGCAAGATTAAAAGAAGAAAATGTTGAAGGCCTGTTAATTGACCTTAGGAATAACGGCGGCGGTTCCTTGAAAACTGCCATTGAAATTGCTGGTCTCTTTATAAGTGATGGCCCGGTGGTACAGGTGAAGTATCGCGGTGAAGATCCCAATATCAGATCAGATAAGGATACTCAGATTCAATGGGATGGCCCATTAGTTGTCTTGGTAAATGAATTAAGTGCTTCAGCTTCAGAAATTTTTGCAGCTGCAATGCAAGACTATAACAGAGCCGTTATTATTGGAAGCAAGCAATCCTTTGGAAAAGGAACTGTACAGAATGTGCTTCCCTTGAATAATTATTTCAAATATGAAAAGGATTTAGGAGCCTTAAAAATGACTATTCAAAAATTCTATCGTATCAATGGAGGATCAACCCAATTGAAAGGGGTAGAAAGCGACATTGCCATGCCAGACAAATACACCTATTTTGAAATTGGCGAACGGGATGAAAAGAATCCTTTAAGTTGGGATAAAATAGAACCTGCTGAATATACACCTGTTAATGTATATGAGAATTTTCATGCGGTCATAAACAACAGTAAAAAAAGAATTGCAGACAATCCTCATTTTATTATTATAGATGATAATGCCAAATGGTTAAAACAGGGACGTGATAACACTCTGATACATCTGAACTACGAAAAGTTCAAAAATGAGATAGAGCAAAGAGAAAAGGAAAGTAAGGCTTTTGATGACATCGCTTTGTATGAAAGCAATTTGACATTTGACTCTCCTAAATATGAATTACCTTTGATGGAGCAGGATTCCATTCTCGCCAAGAAGCGTGAAATATGGCATAAAAATCTGAAAAAAGACATCTATGTGGAAGAAGCATTAACAGTGCTATCTGAACTGGAAATCAATAAAAATTTACTTGTAAAGAATTAAGATTTACAAGCCGATCTTAAGTCCTTAACAAACTCAACTTGTTTGCTAAGGACTTTTTTTATTCCTTCTGCTAAATAGCATAACTTTGCCACAGCTAAAATTCAATTAGTCAGCTTTGTACAACCAGTTTAAAACACACTTGCAGCAAACCTTTCCAGAAATTGGAAACAAAAAATTACTTCTTGCCATATCAGGTGGAATTGACAGTGTGGTTTTACTGGACCTTTTATCAAAAATGGGTGCTGACTTGTATCTGGCACATTGTAATTTTAAGTTAAGAGGAAAAGATGCTGATGCCGACGAAGCCTTTACTCGTTCTATAGCCAGAAAATATAACATCCTGCTGTATGTCAATGAATTTGATACAACAACATATGCTTCGGTGCACAAATGTTCCATTCAGATGGCGGCCCGGAATCTCCGATACAATTGGTTTAAACTCTTGTTGAAGGAAAAAGGATATGACTATTTGCTCACTGCCCATCATGCCAATGACAATCTCGAAACATTTATTATTAACCTTTCAAGAGGCACCGGGATTGACGGTTTGTGTGGAATTCCTGAAAAATCAAATGATATCCTACGCCCTTTATTGCCTTTTAGCAAAGAAGAAATTTATGCCTATGCTACTGAACAAAAACTACGCTGGCGAGAAGATCTTAGCAATCAGGATAGCAAGTACCTACGGAATAAGATCCGGAAGGAACTGATACCGCTGCTCAAAGATATCAACCCTTCCTTTATGGAAACCTTTACTTCTACAATTGACAATTTAAAGGGAGCTAAGGAAATTGTAGCTGACAGGATGAATTTTATTCAAGAGAGGGTCATTGACAAAGAAGGTACTCTAAATGATTCCGTCACACACTTTAAGGTCAAAACCCTTTTAGAATTTTCGCATAACACGGCCTATCTTTACCAATTGTTCTATCCTTTTGGTTTTGATCAATGGGACGATATCAGATCCTTGCTTATATCACAATCAGGGAAACAGATTTTTTCCAAAACCCATCGATTGCTTAAACACAGAGAATACCTTCTTTTGAGTGAAATCAGTCAAAAGCAGCCTGAGCATGTCATTAAAGAAATTCAGGACATTGATACTTTAGTAGACTTAGAAGCGTCTTCATTAAAAATGGAAACAATCTCTTTCGTATATCCTGAGTTCAATAAAAAGCCAGATCATGGGCCCAAGGTGGCCAGTTTTGATAAAGATCTCTTAACTTTTCCTTTATCTGTAAGAAAATGGGAAAAAGGCGACTATTTTTACCCAATAGGAATGAGTGGCAAGAAAAAACTGAGTAAATTTTTCACAGACGAAAAATACTCCCTTTTAGATAAAGAAAATATTTGGTTACTTTGCTCAGGCAAAGATATCATCTGGATCATTGGAAAACGAATGGATAATCGTTTTAAAATTACTGATAAGACAAAAATTATACTTAAAGCAACACTGCAGACATGAACAACATTTTAAAAGTATTTATATTCTTTTTCCTTATCGGATCAGTCACCAATGCTCAAATCCATAAACCGATTGTCTGGGAAACCTCAGTGGAGAAAATCAATGAATCTGATTTTAATTTAATTATTTCGGCAACTATTGAAGCTGGCTGGCACCTGTATTCTCAAAATGTACCTGAAGGAGGTCCTATTCCTACAAGTATTTCAATAAATAATGATGGTGAAAATTTCCAACTTATTGGAAATCCGATTGAAGGCAAGGGTCATGAGGAATATGACAATGTATTTGATATGAAAATTAAGTTTTTTGAAAAAAATACTTCTTTTAAACAGAAAATACGATTACTGACCAACGAAAAAATAGCAATAGAAGGCACAGTTGAATTTATGGTCTGTGATGACACCTTCTGCCTCCCTCCGACTGAAATCGACATTAGTTTTGAAGTTCAGGGAGATGCTGGGGAGCCTTATACAGAACTTGTAAATGAAGCCCAGGATAATAGTTTTCTTCAAAATACACAGCTAGAAGAAACAGCAGAAGGCGATGCGTCTTCGGCTACTCAGGTAATTGTTGGCAAAACCAAACAAGAAAAAAAGAAAAGCCTCTGGACCTTGTTCATCCTAAGTTTTTTTGCAGGATTTGCCGCACTTTTGACACCTTGCGTGTTCCCTATGATTCCAATGACCGTAAGTTTCTTTACAAAACAAAGTAAAACAAAGGCTATTGGTATAAGAAACGCTATTCTTTTTGGTGTTTCCATCGTATTCTTATATGTATTACTGGGAACCGTAGTGACCTCTGTTTTTGGCGCTGATTCCTTGAATGCTTTATCGACCAATGTTTGGTTCAACCTGATATTCTTCTTGATACTGATCGTTTTTGCTGTTTCCTTTCTTGGCGCTTTTGAAATTACCTTACCAAGTTCCTGGGGAACGAAAGTTGATTCTCAGGCTGACAGAGGGGGGCTGATTGGTATTTTCTTTATGGCGCTGGCCCTTGCCATTGTTTCTTTTTCATGCACAGGTCCAATAGTAGGTACAGCATTGGTAGCTGCTGCTGCTCAGGGAGGAACTGCTCCGGTGATCAGTATGCTTGGGTTCTCATTGGCCATTGCCCTACCATTCTCAATTTTTGCCGCTTTCCCCGGATGGATGAATTCACTCCCTAAATCAGGTGGATGGCTTAATACAGTAAAAGTATTTTTAGGATTTTTAGAATTGGCTCTGGCGTTTAAATTTTTATCAAATGCTGATCTTGTCTTACAGGGTCACTGGCTCGAAAGAGAAGTGTTTATAGCTATCTGGATCACAATTTTTGGCGCCCTTGGACTCTATCTCTTTGGAAAGATCAAATTACCTCATGATTCTGATCTACCCTATATTTCAGTGGGTCGATTAAGTCTCGGACTTGTGGTTATGATGTTTACCATTTATATGATTCCCGGACTTTGGGGAGCACCTTTAAAATTGATAAGTGGTTTCCCTCCTCCGATGCATTACAGCGAATCAACATACGGGGTAGGATATACAAAGCTTAATGAAGCCGGAATGGGAGCACGAATAGAGATCCCTAAAGGAGCCCATTTAGGACCACATGATATTATTTCATTTTTGGACTATGAAAAAGGAATGGCCTACGCTCAAAAAGTTGATAAACCTGTGATGATAGATTTTACCGGTCACGCTTGCGTGAACTGCCGGAAAATGGAGGAAAGAGTTTGGTCAGATTCCAGGGTACTACAGGTCCTTAAAAATGACATTGTTCTTATCTCCTTATATGTTGATGACAAAAGATCTCTTCCAGTTGAAGAACAGTATACTTCTTCAATCAACGGAAAAAAAGTCACTACTATAGGCAAGAAATGGAGCGAATTTCAGATCAATAAATACAAAGCAAATGCCCAACCTTATTATGTATTACTCGATCATAAAGGTGAAAATCTGAATGAATATTCGGCCTATAATCCGGATATTGAAATATATTTGTCCTGGTTACAAGAAGGCATTGAAAATTTTCAATCTTCCAAAGATTAAAAAGTTGGTCTAAATTTTGATATTAGAGGTTTGGCTGTGGTTGAAAGATCAAAAAAAAGCTAGACTTGCATTAGAATTTATTGAATATGAAAAGGATTTTACCTATAATTTTTCTCCTGTTTTTTCTGAACTCCCATTCTCAAAATGATACTATTTCGTTTGAGCGGGGAGAATTCTTAAAATACAGGATACATTATGGCCTCTTAAATGCTGGTTTTGCCAGTATAGAGCTCAAAAAAAATCATCAAAAGAATGACTCATTGATTCACGCCGTAGGAAGAGGTTGGACCACAGGAATGGTGGGGTTTTTATTTTCTGTTGAAGATATTTATGAAAGCTATTTTACAGAAATTGGTTTAAGACCTCAACACTTTATCCGAAAAATTGATGAGGGTGGTTATACACAGGATAAAGAAATCCATTTTGATTTTAATTCCCATCAGGCCAAGGAGATCAACCATAAAAAAAGTACAGAAGCCTCCTTTTTTATTCAGAATAACGTGCAGGATATGCTATCTTCCTTTTATTATATAAGAAGTATTGATTTTTCCAACCTCAAAGAAAATGATTATGTTAACATCAATATGTTTTTCGATGGGAAAATGAACCCTGTCAAACTTATGGTTTTGGGAAGGGAAACCATCAAGACTAATTTTGGGAAAATTGATACTATAAAGATCAGGCCTCTTGTTCAAAAGGGGAGAGTTTTTAAGGATGAAGAAAATGTGACCTTATGGATCAGTGATGACATGAATAAAATCCCTCTAAAAATAAAAGCTTCCTTACTTGTAGGCGCCGCAAAAGCCGAATTAATTGAATATAATGGATTGGTTCATCCGTTTCCGTGAATTTTTAACTAATCTTAGGGTTGTTTATTTATCAAATTCGATAAATTTGCAGCATTGTTAGAAAATAATTCAAACGTGAAGAAAAGCATTGTATTCGTTCTGGGATTTATCCTTCTTTTTTCCTGTCAAAAAGAAGCTAAAGAAATATCAGAAGTTGATTCTGTTGAAGAGTTGAAGCCTGTGATCATCGAAGAATTTGGCTATATTTTGAACGATTACAAAGTAATTAAAGATACTATAAGAAAGGGTGAAAGTTTTGGAGAGATTCTTGACAGGCACCACATCGATTATCCCGAAATTTATAAAATCGCCTCGGCAGCCAGAGATACTTTTGATATTAGAAAATTAAGAGCCGGAAAACCTTATACCGTTCTGGCTAAAAATGATTCTACGGAAAGGGCTCAGGTCTTTATCTATCAACCTAACAAAGTAGAGTACCTCATAGTAGATTTTACAGATTCTGTCCAAACTAAATTTGGTCGAAAAGAAGTAAAAATAGTCGAAAAAACCGCAACCGGTATTATTGAGAGTTCTTTATCTGAAGCCATTGAGGGTCAGAACCTGAATTATATTCTAGCCCATGAAATGAGTGATATTTACGCCTGGACCATTGATTTCTTTCACCTTCAAAAGGGAGATAATTTCAAATTGATCTATGAGGAAAAATACATCAATGATACGATTCCTGTAGGCATAGGTAATATTAAAGCCGCCTATTTTGTCCATAAGGATAACCCCATTTATGCCTTTAATTTCGTTACCGATTCCACTAAAAACATCAACGACTATTACGATGAGAACGCCAAAACATTAAGGCGACAGTTTTTAAAATCCCCCATCAAATTTAGTCGGATCTCATCCAGGTATAACCTAAAGAGAAGGATCAAATACTATGGCAATAAAGTAAGGGCACACAGAGGTACTGATTTTGCCGCCAATGTGGGTACCCCAATCCTGAGTACTGCCAATGGTACTGTTATCGAATCACGTTACAAAGGAGGAAATGGGAACTATGTCAAGGTCAAACATAATTCGACCTACAGCACTCAGTATTTACATATGAAGAAACGTGCCGTTAAAAAAGGGCAGTATGTAAAGCAAGGAGACGTAATAGGCTATGTGGGCATGACTGGAAATACAGCCGGCCCTCATGTTTGCTATCGCTTTTGGAAGAATGGCAAACAGGTGGATCCTTTTAAACAGAAACTCCCCTCTGCAGAACCCATTAAAGAACATTTAAAGGATGATTATTTTACCTATATCTCTCCGTTAAAACTACAATTAGATAATATTCCGAACAGTTATTTGGAAACTGAGATCGCTGCGAGTTTATCAGCTCAATAAAAACTACTTAAATAGCACATACCATGTCATTAATCAATATCAACCCGACAACAACAACTTCCTGGAAGGAACTCAGTAAGCATTATGAAGAAATTAAAGATGTTCAAATGAAATCTTTATTCCTTCAGGAAGCCAACAGAAAAGAAAACATGTCGCTTTCGTTTGAGGAGCTTAGTCTGGATTTCTCAAAAAACAGAATGACAGAAGAGACTTTAGCTTTATTATTAGAGCTTGCCAAAGAGAGTCAGTTGGGTGATGCCATCGAAAAGTATTTTGGAGGTGACAAGATCAATGAAACCGAAAACAGAGCAGTATTGCATACTGCCTTAAGAAATAATGATAGTGATCCTATACTTGTAAACGGGCAAGACATCATGCCTGAAGTGAATCAAACCTTGGATAAAATTAAGGAATTTACCCAAAAGGTAATTTCAGGTGAATTCAAAGGCTACTCCGGAAAACCTTTTACCGATGTGGTTAATGTGGGTATTGGAGGTTCTGATCTAGGACCAAACATGGTGGTGGAAGGACTTCATTATTACAAAAATCACTTAAAAACTCATTTTGTATCTAATATTGATGGTGACCATGTGACAGAGGTCTTAAAGGAGCTTCATCCTGAGACAACTTTGTTTGTGATCGTTTCAAAAACCTTTACGACCCAGGAAACCCTTACTAATTCAGAAACTATTAAAAAGTGGTTCTTACAATCAGCCACTGAAAATGATATTAAATATAATTTTGTAGCCGTATCAACCAACTTGGAAAAAGTAAAAGCTTTTGGTATAGCCGAAGACAATATTTTTACCATGTGGAATTGGGTGGGAGGAAGATATTCCTTGTGGAGCGCTGTTGGATTATCCATAAGTCTTTCCATAGGGTTTGACAATTTTAGAAAGTTTCTGGATGGTGCTTATGCCATGGATCAGCATTTTAAAAACACAGAATTCCGTCAAAATATTCCTGTAATCATGGCAGTGATCAGTATCTGGTACAATAATTTCTTTGGGTCAGAGTCAGAGGTGGTTATTCCTTATACCCAATACTTACAAAAACTAGCTCCGTTTTTACAGCAACTTTCTATGGAAAGCAATGGCAAATCTGTTGATCGAAATGGTAAAAAAGTAGCGTATCAAACAGGTAATATTATATGGGGAAATTCTGGAACCAATGTACAGCATGCCTTTATGCAACTTGTACACCAGGGCACCAAGTTAATTCCAGTTGATTTTATCGGCTTTGAAGAATCACTATATGGCAATAAAGATCATCATCAAAAGCTGATGGCTAATTTTTATGCTCAGGCAGAAGCCCTTTATGCGGGTAAAACAGCTGAAGAGGTGCATCTTGATATGAAATTTACCGGCGATCAGACGAAAATAAATTCCTTATTGCCTTTTAAAGTTTTCGATGGGAATCGACCTTCAAATGCCTTTTTGATCAAAAAACTTGACCCAAGAAGCCTTGGAGCACTCATTGCCAGTTATGAACATAAAACTTTTGTTCAGGGAATAATTTGGAATATTTATAGTTTTGACCAATTTGGTGTTGAATTAGGCAAAGAATTGGCCAATAAATTATTAGTTAAATAATTGTTAAATACTGTTAAAAGAAATAGCCTTTTTTTAACATAATATTTTGTTTTTTTAAGTAGTTTTGCTGCAGTTATTAACTCAAATTAAACTACTTATGAAAACGCTTAAATCGTTTTTAACTGTTGTATTATTTTTAATATCAGCAGTTATTTATTCACAAACTACAGTTAGTGGAACTGTTGTTGATGAAAATGGAGCTCTTCCTGGAGCTAATGTTCTTGAAAAAGGGACATCCAACGGAACAACATCAGATTTTGATGGTAATTTTAGTCTTACTGTAAATTCAGGTTCTGGTAAATTGGAAATTTCATTCCTAGGGTATCAAACGCTTACCGTATCCTTTGACGGAAGTACTGATATTGGTAGAATTTTACTACAAGTAGATGCTAACTCTCTTGAAGAAGTTGTTCTTGTAGGAACAGGTATAATTGATTTAGCTGAAGGAAGAAGGACACCAATTGCGGTATCTACTATCAAGGCTAAAGAAATCCAAGACAAAATTGGAACCCAGGATATCACTATGGCTTTAGTAAACACACCTTCTGTTTATGTAGCAGGTCAGGCTGGAGGTTATGGAGATTCAAGAATTGCCGTTAGGGGATTTGGTCAAGACAACACAGCTTACCTTTTGAACGGACAACCTATTAATGGTATGGAAGATGGAAAAATGTACTGGTCTAACTGGTCTGGTATGGCCGACATTGCAAATGTTGTGCAAACACAACGTGGTTTAGGATCTTCTAAATTGGCTATTTCATCTGTTGGTGGTACTACAAACTTTGTAACTAAATCTACTGATAAAAAAGAAAGTGGATTCGGTCATTTTGGTGTTGCCAACGATAATTATTTCAAAACAACCATTGCATATAATTCTGGAAGATCAGAAAATGGCTGGGGAACAAGTGTTATGTTCTCTCACTGGCAAGGTGATGGTTATAACGAAGGAAATTTTGGTCAAGGACAAAATTATTTTGTTTCAATAGGGTATCAGGCTAATGAAAAGCATAATTTCAATTTTCTTTTAACTGGTGCACCACAATGGCATGACCAAAACTTTACAAAAAGTTTGGATAAATATGAGGAATTCGGTGACAAGTACAACAACAACTGGGGTACCTATAACGGTAAATACAAAACAGAAAGAAGAAACTTCTATCATAAACCTGTTATGAACTTGAACTGGGATTTCACTATTAACGAATCTTCTAACCTATCAACAGTTGTATATGCTTCTTGGGGTAGAGGTGGTGGAACGGGTAACCGTGGTAACCGTATCCGCACATCAGATGGATATATCGATTATGATGCTATTTATGAGTTTAATGAAAGTGTTCCAAATGGAGAAGGAGGTTATTTTGCTGCTGGTGGTGGTTACGTAACAAGATCTTCTGTTAATTCTCATAGCTGGTATGGTCTTGTATCAAATTATGAAAATAAATTTACTGAAAACTTAACCTTCAATGTTGGTATAGACTATAGGTATTATTATGGATTCCACCATAGAGTCGTTGAAGACTTCCATGGTTTAAATTCTTGGCAAGAAAATATTAGATTAAGAGATCAGAACGACAATCATGAAACGTATGGTTCTTTTGGAACGTATAAAAACGTAATCGCTACTGAATCTTTTAATGCTGACCCTTGGGCAGCAGTTACGGCAAAAGCTGATGAAGATCAAAAAATTGCTTATAGTAATGATGAAAGAATTACTTACGGAGGTTTATTTTCTCAGTTAGAATATGCTGATGACAGATTTTCTGTATTTGTTCAAGGATCAATTTCAAATCAGAACCATCAGAGATTCGATTATTACCAATACGCTGATCAAGCTTTAATTGATGGAACTTCTACTCAAAATGTTATTGATGAGACTACAGGAGAGCCTGTTCCGTTGCCAGATGACATCGAGCCAGGGGTAGATTCTGAAAAGGTAAGTAATTTCGGATTTAACGTTAAAGGGGGTGGAGCTTATTTTATCAATTCTCAAAGTAGTGTTTACGGAAATATTGGATATTATTCTCGTCAACCTTATCATGACAATATCTACTTAAACTTTACCAACCAGGTAAACCCATTGACCGAAAATGAAAAGATTTTTGGTATGGAATTAGGTTATAAGTATACAGGAAACAAATTTTCTGGTAGCGTTAACTTGTATAGTACTTCATGGAAAGACAGAGTGGTAAGTTCTTCGGATGTTGAAGAGATTGATGGACAGGATGTGCTACTTTTCACCACTAATTTTGGTGTTGAACAACTGCATATGGGTCTGGAAATAGATGCAACCTATAGAGTAATTGATCCTTTAAGAATAAGAGGTTTCGTATCTTTCGGAAACTGGAGATATAAAGGTGATGCTGTAACAAGAGTTGCAGATGAAGAACAAAATATAATTGAAGAAACAATTACTGATGTTGATGGTGGTGAAGTTGGAGATGCTGCTCAAACTACTTTTGGTTTAGGTGCAGACTGGAGAATTACAGAGCGTTTCTCAATTGATGCAGATTACAGGTATTATGCTGATCTTTATTCTAACGTAGGTGCTGTAAAAGAAAATCTTAAACTCCCTTCTTTCGGGGTTATGGATTTTGGAGCATCCTACAGACTTCCTATTGGTCAAAAAACTAATAATTTGTATTTCAGAGGAAATATCAACAACCTTTTTGATACTAACTATATTTCTGAACTTAGCACAAATATCGAATCTGGTGATTCTAATGCTAATGGAAGCAATTACTATGGTGTCGATTCTGCCAACCGTGGATTTGTTGGATTAGGAATCACATGGAACGTAAGTATTAGATATAACTTCTAGTATTATTTGAATACTTTTAAAATCCCACTTATGTATTTAGGTGGGGTTTTTATTTTTTAATGTTTACTTTTACCTTCGATTTAAAAAAAATATCATGATTAAAATGCTACATTCTGGCTGGGCCTATATTACATTGATCATTCTTATCTTTGCGGTAGTGAATGCGCTTATAGGACTGACTTCAAAAAAAGAATTTAAAGAGAAAGATTTAAGAGTTTCTCTATTCACCTTAATCGTTGCCCACTTGCAATTGATCATTGGTTTTATTGCATATTTCCTATCTGCTCAATTTGCCTATGTTTTAGATAACGGTATGGGTGCTGCCATGAAAGAACCAGACATCAGACTATTTATTGTTGAACACCCATTGATGATGATTCTCGCAATTATAGTGATTACGGTAGGCTTTTCCAAGCACAAAAAGCAAACTACTGATAACGGTAAATTTAAAACTATTGCTTTATACTATGGTATTGCGCTGATCTTTGTTCTCAGCAGAATTCCTTGGAGTCAATGGTTTTCATTTTAGGGCTGGAATCAGACCTTTATAGTTTTTTTTGAATGTAAGATTATGGCACAATTTTTAAAAATTATTTCCTACCCTCTATCGATCATTCACTATCTTTTCTTTGGACTGTTATTGTTGCTATTCCATCCTTTGCAATGGCTTGCGTTTAACCTATCGGGGAAAAAAGGCCATAGACAAATGGTGATATTGTTAAATAAAGGGTTAACGTTTAGTTTATTTTTTTTGTTTTCGAGAGTTAAATTTATCAATAAATATAAGCTTCCCGAAAATGTACCCATCATTATTGTATCAAACCACCAAAGTACTTATGACATCCCTCCTATGTATGCTTATTTGGGAAAATTCTTTCCGAATTTTGTTTCGAAAATTGAACTGGGAAAAGGTATTCCTAGTGTCTCCTATAATTTAAGGCATGGGGATAATGTGCTCATTGATCGCAAAGACCGCAGGCAATCAATCAATGCTTTGATGGGATTCGGTCAAAAAATAGAAGAAGAAAAACTTACGGCCGTTATATTCCCTGAAGGAACGAGAAGTAAAACAGCTGTTCCAAAGCCATTCCGTGAAAGCGGTTTAAAAATGATGGTGAAAAAAGCGCCTTCCTCCTTTATTGTTCCTCTGTCAATAAATAATTCATGGCGTCTGGTTAGAAAAGGTTCCTTCCCTTTGGGGGTTGGTATAAAGGTCACAATGGAAGTCCATGAACCCATAAAGTCAGATTCTATGCCTTTTCCAGAATTATTCGAAAAAACTGAAAATACGATTAAAGAGGCGCTATTGAAATTAAATCCAACCCAATGATCAATCAGTTGATCACAAAAGCATCGCGGTCTTCCAAAAATCTAAATTGACCCCTTGTTTGCTTTATATGGTCAAGATTAATGGAAACAGACCCCATTACCTCTTCGCCTGGCTTAAAACTCAACAAATTGCTTCCCATGGCGTCATAGACTGCAGAATGACCGGTATAAACCAATCTATTATTGTCTATTCCTACCCGGTTTAAACCAATCACATAACATAAATTTTCAATCGCTCTAGCCTTTAAGAGGGTATCCCAAGCCAGCATTCTTGCATTTGGCCAGTTGGCAACAAAAACAATGAGATCGATTTCCTCTGTATTTCTGGACCATACAGGAAATCGCAGATCATAGCAAATCAACGGGCAAATTTTAAAGCCTTTATAATCAAAAGTCATCCGCTCTAAACCTGCTTTAAAAACCTTGTCTTCTCCTGCAAAGGAAAACAAATGACGCTTATCATACTGTTTAATCCCTCCATCCGGAAAAGCTACAATCAACCTGTTGAAATAATGGCCTGATTGACTGATCAACAAACTTCCAATCACAAGGCATTTTCTTTTCTTCGCTATTTCAAGCATCCATTGAACACCTTCTCCATCCATGGTCTCAGCTTGACCCTCTGCTTCCATGGTGAATCCTGTTGTAAATAGTTCAGGAAGGACGATCATGTCAGTTTCTTCTTTTATCTGTTCTATCTTGGAAGACAAATTCTTAAGGTTCGCTCCTATGTTTTCCCAAATAGTATCTGTTTGAACTAAACTAATTGTTAATGATTGTGTCACTTTGTTTATTTTAATTTTTAATACCTTCTTTTAGGGTGTCACTTGATTGAATTTAATATTTCCGCGCCTCTCATCAGGGTGTCATCACTCTTTGCAAAGCAAAATCTTAGCACCTTGTGATCCGTATGCTGTAAATAAAACGGTGAAACCGGTATGGAGGCCAGTTTGCGCTCTCTGGTCCATTTTTTTGCCAATTCTATATCACTTTCTTCTGATATATCACTAAAATCCAGCAATTGAAAGTATGTGCCGGATGAAGGTTTAAAAGAAAATTTTGACCCTTTGATCGCATCTAGAAACAGATCTCTTTTTGCCTGAAAAAATGTTGGTAACGAAAGATAATGCTCGCTGTTTTCAAGATAAGTGGCCAGTGCCTTTTGAACTGGATGATTTACACTAAACACATTGAATTGGTGTACTTTTCTAAATTCCTTCATTAAGGACGAAGGCCCTGCGCAATAACCCATTTTCCAACCCGTACTGTGAAAGGTTTTGCCAAATGATGCTACCAAAAAACTACGTTCTGCCAATCCGGGAAATCTTGCAATACTTTGGTGTTCAAGTCCATCATAAATAAGATGCTCGTATACTTCATCACTTAAGATCATAATCTCGGTGCCGCTGACCAAGTCTTGAAGTTTTAGCATATCCTCACGCCTTAAAATCGTTCCTGTTGGATTGTGAGGTGTATTGATAATGATCATTCTGGTCTTTTCAGAAATACTTGCTTTTACTTCCTTCCAGTCTACCCTAAAATCAGGTGCCTTTAATGCCAACTCAATTGTTTTTCCTCCATTCAAACGAATTGTAGGATCATAACAATCATAGGCCGGAGCAAATATAATGACCTCATCATCCTTTTGCACTAGGGCTGTGATAATAGTATATATGGCCTGAGTAGCTCCAGCAGTAACTGTAATCTCAGTTTCCGGATCGTAACTGGTTCCGTAAAGAGTCTCTATCTTATTTGCAATTGCCTCCCTCAAAGAATAGATACCAGGCATCGGTGCATATTGATTAAAGCCTTCTTTCATAGCTTTGTTTACCAATTCTATCAATTTGGGTGAAGAAGGAAAATCCGGATAACCCTGTGATAAATTGATGGCCTTTTCTTCATGGGCCAACTTGCTCATTACAGTAAAAATACTCGTTGAGGCATCAGGTAATTTTGAAGAAACAGTAGCATTATATTTTGGCATTGTCAAAGCGAATTTTACGTTGACACTAAATTAATGCTTTTTGTAATAATCACTTAGCAATTCATTTAATTATACATGCCTTTTTTTAGCAAAATAATTTTGTCAATGTGTTTACTTTTATGATCAATTGACATAAGTGAGCCCCTGACTTAAGTCAGGGGCTCACTAAAATAAGAAAACCCTCCAATTATGAAGGGTTTTGTTATTCTAAGAAATGACAACAAATCATTGCCTTAGTACTAGTCTAAAGACTTGCTTTCAAATATTCGCGATTCATTCTAGCAATATTTTCCAAAGAAATACTTTTCGGGCATTCCACCTCACAGGCACCGGTATTGGTACAGTTTCCAAAACCTTCCTCGTCCATTTGTTTGACCATATTCAGCACACGATCCTTTGCTTCTATTTTTCCTTGAGGAAGTAAAGCAAATTGAGATACTTTGGCTCCAACAAACAACATAGCTGATGAGTTTTTACAAGAGGCTACACAGGCACCACAACCAATACAAGCTGCAGCATCCATTGAAAGGTCTGCATCTAATTTTGAAATGGGAATGGAATTAGCATCCTGAGTGTTACCAGAAGTATTTACCGAAATGTAAGCTCCGGCTTGTTGTATTCTTTCAAAAGCAGTTCTGTCAACAATAAGGTCCTTGATCACAGGAAAAGCTTTAGCTCTCCATGGCTCAATATAAATTGTCTCTCCGTCGTTGAACATTCTCATGTGCAGCTGACAAGTTGTAATGCCCCTGTCAGGACCATGAGGTTCTCCATTGATGTGCAACGAACAAGTTCCGCAAATACCTTCTCTACAATCGTGATCAAAAGCAACAGGATCTTCATCTTTGGCAACCAAACTTTCATTTAAAACATCCATCATTTCCAAAAATGACATATGCTCTGAAATATCGGTTACTTTGTAATCCACCATACGCCCCTTATCTTGCGGCCCGCTTTGTCTCCAAATTTTTAACGTTAAATTCATAGTGTCTTTTTATTTATAGGAACGTGTTTTCAATTCAATATCTTTAAATTCTAATTCTTCTTTATGCAAAATCGCCTCGCTTGGTTTTCCTGTATATTCCCAGGCTGCAACATATGCATAGTTTTTGTCATCTCTTTTGGCCTCACCGTCTTCAGTTATGTGCTCTTCTCTAAAATGACCTCCACAAGATTCTTCTCTTTCCAAAGCATCCTTGGCAAATAATTCTCCTAACTCCAAGAAATCTGCTACCCTGCCAGCTTTTTCCAGTTCAGGATTCAATTCGTTCAATTCACCGGTAACTTTGACGTTCTTCCAGAAATCTTCTCTTAACTCATGAATTTCTTCAATAGCTTCATTTAAACCCTTGGAATTTCGAGCCATTCCAACTTTATCCCACATTATTTTTCCAAGTTTTTTGTGGTAATAATCAACGGTGTGCGTTCCTTTGTTATTTATAAAGAATTCCAATGTTTCTTTTACTTCCTTTTCTACTTCATCAAATTCTGGGCTATCAGTTGGTATTTTACCTGTTTGGATATCATCAGCCAAATAATCACCAATAGTGTAAGGCAATACAAAATATCCATCCGCCAGACCTTGCATCAAGGCCGATGCGCCAAGCCTGTTGGCTCCGTGATCTGAAAAATTCGCTTCCCCGATACAATACAAACCAGGTACAGTAGTCATTAGATTATAATCAACCCAAACACCCCCCATGGTATAGTGAGTAGCAGGGTATATCATCATAGGCGTCTTATATGGATTCTCGTCAATGATTTTTTCATACATCTGGAACAAGTTCCCATACTTTTCTTCTATAATCGCCGCCCCCAATTCTGTAATTTTCTCTTTTGAAGGATTTGCTATGTGTTTGATTTTAGCTTGCTCAGTGCCATATCTTTCAAAGGACGCAGCAAAATCAAGATAAACAGCTTCTCCTGTTGCATTTACACCAAACCCGGCATCACACCTCTCTTTAGCAGCTCTGGAAGCAACATCACGAGGAACAAGGTTCCCGAATGCAGGATACCTTCTTTCCAAAAAGTAATCTCTGTCTTCTTCGGCTATTGCTGTTGGCTTCATTTTACCTTCTTGAATCGCTTTAGCATCTTCAATTTTTGCTGGTACCCAAATTCTTCCGTCATTTCTAAGAGATTCTGACATCAAGGTTAATTTTGATTGGTAGTCACCTGATCTAGGAATACAAGTAGGATGTATTTGTGTAAAACAAGGGTTAGCAAAATAAGCCCCTTTCTTATGAATTTTCCAAGCAGCTGTAGTGTTAGATCCCATAGCATTGGTTGAAAGGTAGTATACATTTCCATACCCTCCAGTTCCAATAACAACGGCATGTGCACTGTGTCTTTCTATTTCGCCTGTAATCAGGTTTCTGGCAATAATTCCTCTGGCTTTGCCATCAACAATCACCACGTCAAGCATTTCATGACGGTTAAACATTTCAATCTTACCACGAGCAATTTGTCTGTTCATAGCCGAATACGCTCCGAGTAACAACTGCTGACCGGTTTGCCCTTTGGCATAAAAAGTTCTTGATACCAATACACCACCAAAAGAACGGTTATCGAGCAGTCCTCCGTAATCTCTCGCAAAGGGAACACCCTGAGCCACACATTGATCAATAATATTACCTGAAACTTCTGCAAGTCTATGCACGTTAGCCTCACGAGAGCGATAATCTCCTCCTTTTACTGTATCATAGAACAAACGGTAATTTGAATCACCATCTCCCATGTAATTTTTAGAAGCGTTGATTCCTCCTTGAGCTGCAATTGAATGGGCTCTTCTTGGAGAATCCTGATAAGCAAATGCTTTTACATTATAGCCCAATTCTGCCAGGGTAGCCGCGGCAGAACCTCCGGCAAGACCGGTACCTACCACAATGATATCTATATTTCTTTTATTCGCCGGATTAACCAGATCGATTTTATCCTTATATGTTGTCCATTTATCTTTTATTGGACCCTTTGGTACTTTAGAGTTTAACTTAGTCATAAATGAATAGATTAATGGTTA